>JAEEGL015368568.1_pt1 | contig 15344 bp, 10 predicted proteins | sample 9134231 | NCBI WGS metagenome assembly JAEEGL01 (sample SAMN16246548, study PRJNA631951) | gut metagenome | biome: gut microbiome; feature: rumen; material: fiber-attached | host: Bos | place: Iran: Karaj | collected 2018-10 | reverse complement strand
TTCAAGCATGAGTGTGAGGGCTGAAATCCCGGATAGGCAGACTTGGACAGGAGAGGGTGAGTGGGCGTACAATGAAGCAGAAGGCACTCTTCAGATTGATGGGACACACCATGAAACAGTATTGTCTTATGAAAAAACACAGCTGGAAAAAAGCTGGCGGATCAATGCAGAGATCTTTATAGAAGAAGGCTCATTCCAGATCCTATTCGTAAACACAAAAGGCGATCCTGTTATGGCGGTGCGCCTTGATGCTAAAAATGGGCGCGTATGCGCCGGCGTCGAACAGAAGAAAACAGCAGGCTGGAAAAGCTATGCTATGAGTGATGAAGTGTCACTTTTCAGCTCATCTGAACAGGTCAAGTTGACTACGTGGCACTACGAAAACACAGAAGATATCTGGATTCGTTTGGAACAAAACGACACTTGCGTACTGGAGTTGAAAGCGGAAGGGCTGACGATCCGCAGTATGAGTATGCTCAAAGCGGTTGCGGTAAGTACCGATACCCGCGCATTGCTGAATAGTTTCAATGTTTCGACGGCTGTGAAAGAAGCAAACACAATGGAAGCGATCTTAAACAACATGACGCCGGAAGAAGATGGGTTTTATCTGGCGATTGCCAAACAGGCCGTAGAGGATGTTATAACCAATTTCTGGACCGGCGACAGTAAAACAGGAAAAATCCGGCCTACCTGGGCGGGGTTTTCAGAAAACCTGAGTGATTGGCGAGGTTCCACTTGGGAAACCGCCATGCTGGTATTCGAGATTTGCGACCTCTGGCAGATAACAGGTGATGAACGATATCATGAGCTGCTGGTAGCAGAAGCCCGGTTTTTCAGGGAGAATTTCAGGGAGTACGAGCTCGAGCGCGCAGGCGGTTTGTTTATGTGGGCCAATGATGATACTGGTTGGAATGCCATGCTCATGCTGTGTCTATATTCTGCCACGGGAGATTACTGGTTTGTTGAGCGCGTGATAGGTCTTCTGGATCAGGCTTATGCACGCTGGTATGATCCAAAGCTTGGCGGAATGCGTTATAAAGACGGTGCAGATTATATGGCTTTATGCGAAGTGGGCATTACATGGAGTTGGCTGCGCCTTTATGAAATCACAGGTGAGCAAAGGTTCTATGACTTGGCATTCGACTCCTACAGCCGACTTCACAACAGGATGGGGCGGGAAGACGGACTATACTTTATGGAGGCCAATGCATTCTGGACGATTGGCTCTGAGGAGAAGATACAGGAAGCTTCAAGCTCATCCTTCCTCGGCGGCAATATGTGTATGGCGGCACTTTCTGTCAAGTTTTTCCGCTTGACCGGGGACGAATTATATCTGAACAGAGCATACAAAACGACTGACGGGATTCTTAAATGGTACAATAAGGGCGGCGTCTTGCTCAATGACAGAGACGCATGGTGCAATGCGACATTTGCAGCCTTCTATGTCTCGGAAGTACTTTCTTTGCCAGGGACCGAAGAGATGCAAGCCCTTATCAAAAGTACTGCTGTATCGATCGTTACGAACGACCGCACGGAGGACGGCTATTACGGCGGTTCATGGCAAGGCCCGGCTGAAGGCGGAGGATCTGTGTGGCATCAAGTCGGCAGCGTCGCCCGCCAGAGTATGACCACCGGCAATAGTGTCTTAATGGTCACCGCCGCAGCAATGCTTGAAAAAGGGATGACAGGGTATTGCCGCTGAGCCAAAATCACATCATGAGGAATCTTTCAAAGGCGATGTTCGCGGCCGAAAGCAGCTGGTAATCCGCTCCGGCGAAAGAGGGGCGGATTTTGATGGGAAGGATGTCCCGACGCAGGAGCCTTTTCATGACCTGCTTTTCAAAGACCGGTATGATTTCTTCGGCTTTATAAAGCATATCGCCCGCTAAAAGCACGGTGTCGATGCTGATCAGATTGGCAAGATTTACGATGCCCATGGTCAAATAATCGATTTCCTGCAGCAAAAGCTCATTTGCTTTCCTGTCGGTTTTGCAGAAATCCATGATCTCTTTCCAGGAAGTGAATCCGGAGCCTGCCAGCAGGTTCTGGATACCGGCATAGCTCTCCAAACACCCCGTATTCCCGCACACACATTTTTTGCCGCGGAAATTGATGGAGGTATGGCCAAGCTCGCTGGTAAAGAAGCCCGCCCCCTTAAACAGTTTTCCGTGACTTATGACGCCTGAACCGACGCCGTCGTCCACGAGCAGCAGCAGGAAATCCTCGCTGCCTTCCGCTTCGCTCTTTCCGAGATTGAATTGAGCCAGCGCCGAAGCATCGTTTTCAAGATATGCGGGCATTCCCAATGCCTCGCTGAGCACCGGGGCGATATCGGTATTATGCCACATGTCGAAGTTGGGCGGATTCAGGATACGGCCTCTCTCCCGGTCCAAAGGTCCGGGGGACGATATTCCTATTCCGACGACGTGCTTCTGGTCGATGGCGCTTTCATTGATCAGATTGTTGATCGCCACGATCAGCGGATTCATTTTATAGGTGTTCCTGGCTTCATCGATATCGATCTGACTCTGGGCCACAACCTGACCGCCGATATCAACAATGCCCACGGTGCAGGCGTTTCTGTACAATCGAATGCCTATGCTGTAAGCGTAATCTGATTTAAGGGAGAGAAGGATCGGGGTCCGTCCGCGCTGATGAGAGGCCCCTTTCGCCTTCACGATCACGCCGTCAGCCAGCAATTCATCGGCGATCAGCGAAGTGGCAGCCCGTGTCAGTCCCATAAGTCGCGCAAGATTGGCGCTGGACATGGATTCCCTGCGAAGCAGGCGGATAAACGTTTTGCGATTGTATTCCTTTGTGTATTTGGCGTTGCGGGCTACCTTGCTCATCAATCTTCACTCCATGCGATCCAAGGATAGGTTTGTCTGTACTTATTGTAAACGATTTTTCGAATTAATCAATCCGTTTTGCTTAACATAAACGCAATTTTTACCTTGAAGTCCCCAAAAGGCGCAATCATCGCCGTTTTAAACATATCTCCGGCAATTCTTTGTCAATCTGATTGACATAAAAAGCGAATCATATATAATATACCATGTCGAGTGTTCCTTTGCAACCCCAAGCCTTACAAAAGGAGTTACTATGTACTGCGAAAAAATCAGAGCGTATGCTGAGAGGGCTTACCGGGATTTACTGAACAATTACTGGTCGGGCGACGAGGATAACGGCTTCATCATTCCCACATGGACCGGTATTCCGGTGGAAGAAGTGCCCGGCGGCGACCCGAGAGGCGGTCTCTGGGAAAGGGGCATGATGATCATAGCCCTTGACAACTATTACAAAGCGTGCGGGCTTGAAGAAGTGCGCCGTCGAATCGCGTCGGAGGCTCGAAGGCTCAAACGGCTGTTTACGATGGAGGAACTCACGGCCGCGGGAACTTTCCTGCACAATGCCTGTGACGATTGCGGATGGCACGCGCGCCTTTACCTGCTCTTTTACGAGTATGACAGAGATCCCTGGCTGCTGAAGTGCGCAAGGCAAATGATCGATAAGGCCGTGGAACGCTGGATGGACGTTAAACTGGATGGCGGGATGTGGTATGAGAACACGCGCACATGGAAATCACTCTATCAGATCGCAATCATACTCGCCTCTTTGGACATCTACGCTTATACCCATGAAGAGCGCTATTATCTGATCGCCATGGAGTGCTACTACTGGATCGAAACGCACCTGAAGTGGAAGGCCGGCATCTATTGGACGGATCTGAACAGCTCGGGGAAACCCGGCCAGAAAGAACCGCGTGACGTCACAGAAGATAAAAAACACGTCGGAGAAGCAGGAAGCCTCAGCTTCCTCGGCGGAAATATGGCAATGGGAGCGATCCATGCGCGGCTGTTCAGGATTTCCGGCCTGGATGTATACAGGCAAAGGCTGTCGCAATTATGCGCCGGATTAAAGGAAATGTATCTCCGCAACGGCCATTTCATAAACGACAGGGATGCATGGACAGATACGTACTGCCTTGGAGAATGGACGCGCGAGGCCGCGGTTTTGCCGGGCTATGACGCAGATCTGAACAGGGCGCTCATCGATACGGCATTGAGTGTTGCCGAAAACGCCCGCACGGCGGACGGTCATTATTCCGCCGTTTGGGAAGGGCCTGCCGAGGATCCGAATAACCGTTGGGTTCAGATCGGTAGCGTTGCCCGTCAGATCATGACGACATCGACGTCGGTCAACTGGATCATGTGCGCCTGCCAGCTGATGAACAGCCCAATGGCAAAAACGTAAATCATGAAACGGCATGATGATGCCCCTAAAGAAAACCGCTCCGGGAATCCGCTTGCAAAAGGCGTTGAAATACCGGATAGAACGAGAACGATTCCTTGAAAATATGTCAAATGACTTGACATAAATATAGCTTTCTGCTACAATGAAGATGAACGGAACATGAATGAAGCAAACTTAAGAACCGATGGGTAGCGAACAGATTGACAAAGAGAAAAACCGATGAATACGGATGGCGTTTTTGAAAGGGCGGTTCCTAAACCTCCGCAGATGAAAGAGCTGCATTGCCAGATCCTTGTCCTGGGGGGCGGCCTGCCCGGAGTATGTGCCGCGATCCAGGCTGCGCAGGAAGGCGCGGACGTCGTACTGGTCGAGCAGAGGAAAACCTTGGGCGGCAACTGCGGCCCCGCAATTGGCGTGCATCCTTCCGATGCCCATCGCTTTCATCCATATATGGTATCCACCGGAACGGTCGGCAGACTCATCGAGGATGCCGCTTATGTGCATGCAAAAACAGATTCGAATGATTTTCACTACAATATCTCCATGCGCTGGGACACGGTAATGAATGAAGCGTTGGAAGAAGCCGGCGTCCGGGCTTTGCTGTCCCACTACGCACATACGCCTTATCTTGCGGACAACAAAATTGTTGCTGTGCTTTGCGAGGATACGCTGACCTGCAACCGCGTACTCATCCATGTGTCAGATTGTGTGATCGACGATACGGGGGATGGAAACATTTCGGAGAGAGCCGGCGCAGTTTATCGCATGGGCCGGGAAGCGAAAGAGGAATTCGGCGAGTTCCTTGCTCCTGAAAAAGCCGAGAGCACTACGATGGGCAATTCTCTCGTTACGCTGATCCGGGACACTCGCCGGAAAAGTCCCTTCATACCGGAAAAGGACATCCCTCCGTTCGTCTCCGGCTACGGCGGAGACTGCAGGTTCTATGCGCCCCCAGACGCGAGCCTGCTGTTCTGGTTTCCGACAGAGACAGGGGGAAATCAAAACACGATCTCGGACGGCCATGCAATCTACCGTCGCTTGCGAAAGCAGCTTGACAGCGCCTGGAACGAAATGAAAAACGTGAAAAACGACGGCAGCGCGGACAACTGGGAAATGGTATGGTGCAGCGCCGAAATGGGAAAGCGGGAGAGCCGCCGCTTCGAGGGAGACTATATTCTGACACAAAACGATCTGCAGGCGGGTACGCTGTTTGACGATGCCGTTGCCGTGGGCGGTTTTGCCATGGATATCCATTATCCCAAGCCGGATGCTCCTGACTACGTATGCGTCAAATACCATCTGATTCCGCCGCTTTACACGATTCCTTACCGCTGCGTCTATTCACGCAATGTCAGCAATCTTTTCTTTGCTTCAAGATTGCTGAGCGTAACGCATCTTGCCCACGGCTCTGTGCGCCTGCAGCGCACGCTCGCGGGTATCGGGCAGGCCGTCGGAATGGCCGCCGCCATGTGCTGCGAGCAGGGCATGACCCCGCGTGAATTATATACCGGAGGATATATACCTCAGCTTCAGCAGCGCTTGATCAAAGAAGATGCCACGATCATGGGCGTTCGAAACGCAGACATTGAGGACAAAGCCCGCAGCGCAAGGGTTTCTTCATCGAGCGAACTCAAATATGAAGTCGACGGAGATCCACGTTTTGAAAAGCTGGGCGACCTCGGCGGCGCGGAATTGTGGAGCTTTTCGGATTGTATCGATCGCTGCGAAGTATTGATGCGCAATCCGACGGAAAGAGATATTACGGTTCGCTTTGCGTTGCGCCGTTTCGCGCCGGAGCATCCGTGGCAATTTCATGGGGAACGGGAATTCTTTGATTATTATAAGCATCATAATGAGGCAGAATGGGGAAGCGAACATGCGCTTCGGTATTTCAAGGATATTGCGCATGCAGAAACAAAGGTATCAGCGGGATTTGAAGGCTATGTCGGCGCAGATTTCAATATGAAACTGCCGCCGAAAAATCCATACAGCGACGATGACCGGGTTCTGCTCCTGGTCGAGGCTGAGGATGAGCGCCTGGAGCTTGCCCGCAGTGACCGCTTCTATCCATTTATGCGCGGGATACATGGCCTTGATAGAGCGGACAACGGCGAAGAGCGCTACATCGTAAAGCCTGACGCGGTTTTCTTGCATGTTTATCCGACGCCTCTGTACGGCGAAGCAGTGCAAGTGATCAACGGGATCAACCGGCGCTTTTCGGAAAACCCGATGAACATGTGGCGTCCGAAGGCTTTGCCGGCGAGGATCACGCTCGATTGGGACAGCTCTGTTTCTGCTCACGAAATCCACATCACCTTCGACACGCTCGAGCGCGCCGCAATCGATATGCCGTACGAGAGCAATCATCGCGCTTCCGGGCAGTGCGTAAAGTGTTTTCGCCTGAAGCTGTTGAGGAATAGCGACACGGTATTTGAAACGGAGCAGACAAATCATAATCGTTTCGTGCGCATCTCAGTGCCCGATACCGTTGTCGATCGCCTGGAGCTGGAGCTAATCGAAGTCTGGGAGAAAGGGCGTCTGCCCGGCGTCTTTGAGATTCGCGTGTATTGAAACAAACATCTCCATCGATCACCTCTGAAAGGACAGAATGCTTATGGAAATACTGAAGACCTTCAGCCGAAACCGGGTCAAAGCGGTGCTCTTTGATTTTGACGGGACGATATCGACCTTGCGCTGCGGCTGGGAAGAGGTCATGGCGCCGCTCATGATTGAAAAGCTTCTGGCCTGCGGCTGTGAAACGAAGGACGAATGCACTCGCCTGGTTGAGGCATATATCGACGAATCGACAGGGATACAGACCATCTTTCAGATGAAATGGCTCAGCGAGCAGGTCGTCAGGCGAGGCGGTCCCTCGGTAGATCCCTGGGATTATAAAGCGGAATACAACGATCAGCTCATGCAGCGGATCGAAAAGAAAAAAGCTTGCCTTAAGCAGGGCATACAGTCCCCGGAACAGTACCTGATGAGCGGAGCCACAGAATTTCTCAAAATGCTCAAGGACGAGGGCATCCATACTTTTGTGGCCAGCGGAACGGATCACCCCGATATGGTGACGGAGGCAAAAGCGCTGGGCGTGTACGACTATTTTGACGAGCTCATGGGCGCGCCGGTGCACGAAGAAAACTGCTCGAAGGAAGCTGTTCTGAAAAAGCTGATACAGAAGAACAAACTGATGGGCAACGATATCGCCGTGGTCGGAGACGGCAAAGTGGAAATACGCCTCGGCGCGCAGGCGGGCGCGCGGACATTGGGCTTGGCCAGCGATGAAAAAAAGAGGCGCGGCATCAATCCGGTTAAACGGGAAAGACTCATCAACGCGGGCGCGGACGTCCTATGCGGGGACTTCACAGAAATGAAAGAGCTAAGATGGTTTTTGGGAATTGAACAGGAGGGATGAAGATGCAGTATCATTCTCTTGAATTTGCGGATATCAAAACCGACACCGCTTTTCATCGCCATAATCTGGTGCGCATTGACACCCTCTTTACGCCGGGCGAGTATCATGCCGAAACAAAACCGACGGATGAACTCATGCTACTTGCCGAACGCATTGTTGAGGCGCGGCGAAATGGCCGTCAGGTCATCTGGAGCCAGGGCGCACACGTGATTAAAAACAGCCTTTCCCGTTACCTGATCGAGCTGATGCGGCGAGGGATCATAACGCATCTGAGCGGGAACGGCGCCTGTTCCATCCACGACTTTGAATTGGCGTATCTGGGCGGAACGTCAGAAAACGTGCCGACGGCCATCGAAGACGGTTCCTTCGGCATGTGGGAAGAAACCGGCCGCTGGATGAATGAAGCGTTGCAGAAAGGCGCGGACAACGGCTGGGGATACGGTGAGTCTCTGGCTAAATACATCGATGATCACCAGGAGAAATTCCCTTACAAAGACGATTGTGTGCTCTATCAGGCCTGGAAGCTGGGCGTGCCTGCAACCTATCATATCGCCCTGGGAACCGATATCATTCATCAGCATCCGATCGTCGATTTTGCGGCCATAGGAAAGACCAGTGGTATCGATTTCCACCGCTATTGCTACTCCGTATCCCAGATGGACAAAGGCGTATTCATGAACTTCGGATCCGCTGTCATCGGCGCGGAAGTATTCCTGAAGGCCCTGTCGATTTCGCGGAATCTTGGATATAAGACGTTCGATATTACGACTGCGAATTTTGACCTGATCGATCTTGGCGATTATCATTCAAAGATCGGATACGACGACCCGAACTATTACTATCGCCCGAGGAAAAATATCGTGAACAGACCCGTCTCCCGCGGCGGGATCGGCTGGCACTTCTGCATGGATCATAAAGTATCCATCCCCAATCTGTATGACCTGATCATGGAAAAGGGGGCTGAATCAAGTGACGCTAAATGAAATCTATAGTGGAATCGATAAAGCACGGATAGCCATCGTGGGTGATTTCTGCCTGGATATCTACTGGTTAGCCGATATGACCCGCAGCCAGCTCTCCCGCGAAACGCCTCATTTTCCGCTGCCCATCGTAAAGGAGCGCATGAGCTGCGGCGGCGCGGGAAACGTTGCGTGCAATATCGCGGCGCTTAAGCCAGCCGAAGTATCCGTCTACGGCGTCATCGGAACGGATTGGCGCGGGGCTTCCCTCAAAAAACTGCTGGCTGACGAAGCCATGGACACCGAAGGACTCATAGAGCTGCCTGACAGATTCACAAACGCATACTGCAAGCCCCTGCGGAAAGGCTTCTCGGAAGTTGTCTACGAGGACCCGCGCATCGATTTTGAAAACAGTGAGCAGGTTTCCGAAAACATTCAAACCGAATTGTTCGAAAAACTGAGGGCCTCCGGAGCCGATGTCATCTGCGTGTGCGACCAATTGGCGGGCGGCTGCGTCGGCAATGTTCTGCGCGAGGGACTGTGCGAGATCGGGAAACAGGGACGAACTGTGATCGTGGACAGCCGTGAACGCATTGGCCTGTATCGAAATGTGATTGTAAAACCCAATGAGATGGAAGCGGCGGAAGTCTGCGGCCATGGCGATAACTATGAAACGATGGTGAGGGCTCTTGCTGAACGCAATGGCCGCCCCGCTCTGATCACACTCGGTGATAAAGGCTGCATCATCTGTGAAAACGGACGAACCGTCCTGATACCCGGGCGTGAAGTGAGTTCGCCGATCGATATTTGCGGCGCCGGAGACACATTCATGTCTGCGCTGGCCTGCGCCGTCGCCGCGGGGTGCAGTCTGGAGGAGGCCGCGTGCTTTGCAAATACTGCTTCGGCGGTAACGGTAAAAAAGCTCTTCATGACGGGTACGGCCTCCCGGGAGGAGATTTCGGCTCTCTGGGATCGTCCCAGCTGAGAACTCAAAAAAACGGATTGCGAGGTTTGGGCGAATGGTTGCTTACTGTAAAGAGATCCCCTTACGCTGGGAAGGAGACATCTTCGTCGCCGGCGGCGGGCCCTCCGGCGTAGCGGCTGCCGTTACGGCTGCCAGGGCCGGGAAACGGGTGTATATCGCCGAATCCGCCGGCTGTTTTGGCGGCGGCAACACTTCCATGCTGGTTCCTCTGTTTTGCAATTTCTCAAACGGAAAGGAATTTCTGGCAGGCGGGATCGGAAGGGAGCTTTGTGTCGCCTATTTCGGAAAGGAAGGTCCATTCCGGCATGACTGGCCCATGCACGCGGAAAAGACCAAGCTGCTGCTGGATGAGATGGTCACCGATTCAGGCGCTGAATACTGCTTTTTTACCCGTGTAGTCGATGTTATAAAAGACAAAGACGATCGCGTCGACATGGCGATTTGTGCCGCAAAGAGCGGATTATTCGCTGTGAAGGCCAAATACTTCCTCGACTGCACCGGAGACGCAGATCTGTGCGCGTTTGCGGGAGCCGAATACGACATGGGCGATGAGGAAGGGCTTTGCATGGGCGCATCCCTTTGCTCTTCCTGGGCGGGCGTCGACTGGAACAGGGTACACGGACGGGACGACCGATGCCTGGAAGACGCTTTTGAAGACGGTGTTTTCAGGATCCCGGATCGTCATCTGCCGGGCATGTACAGGACGACCTCCACTCAGGCCGGCGGCAATATCGGGCACGCTTACGGAACAGACGCCACGGACGAGAGATCCGTCACGCGCGCCATGGTGGAAGGCCGCAGGTACACCCGCGAATACGAACGGTATTACAAAGAGTATCTGAGCGGTTTTGAAAATATGGAGCTGACGGCCACGGCGCCTGTGCTCGGCGTTCGGGAATCCCGGCGCGTTGTATGCGACTATCGGCTGACGCGCGCTGACTTCGTCGCGCGGAGACACTTTGCAGACGACATCGGCGCATTCAGTTATCCGATCGACATCCATGAAAGCAAGCCGACAAAAGCGGCCTATGAGGCCTTTGCCAAAGACCTGGACACGATGGTTTATGAACCGGGAGAGCACTATGGCATTCCCTACCGGGCTCTGACGCCCAAGGGTCTTTCGAATGTGCTCGTTGCAGGAAGGAGCATCTGTACCGACAGATCCATGCAGGCCTCCATACGCGTCATGCCCTGCTGCATGATCACAGGTCAGGCCATAGGAATGGCGGCGGCGATGGATCCAATGGATGTCCATCGTATGGATGTGCCTGTGCTTCAGAAAAGGCTGTTGGAAATGGGTGCCGTCATTCATCCCGGTCAGGAACTATAACTATATTCATGCGAGTTTTTTCATTCCGAGGTGAAAAAATGCCTGATCATGTAGTTATCGAGAACGATTTGCTGAAAGCTGCGATCTCCCCCACAGGAGCAGAGCTCAGAAGCCTGTATCTGAAGCAGGCTCGCTGTCCTTTGGTTTGGGAAGGCGATCCGGAGATCTGGCAAAGCAGCGCGCCCTGGCTTTTTCCGATCGTCGGGCGTCTGAAGGATGGCAGCTACGAGTACAGGGGCCGCAAGTACAGGCTTGAAAAGCACGGTTTTGCCCGGAAGAGCCTGTTCGATGTGAAAATGCCGCATGGGCGTGAAGCCGTTTTTACGCTGTGCGATACGCCGGGAACGCTGCGCGTTTATCCCTGGCCTTTCCGCCTGAAGATCACTTATCACCTGGATGGCTGCGCCTTGACTGCGGAAGCAGAAATCCTCAACACCGGCTGCGAGGCCATGCCCTTTTCCATAGGCGCGCATCCCGGCTTTTACGCTGCAGCCGGGGACAGGCTGCTGTTTGAACGGGAGGAGGATCTTCCCGTCTACAGGCTCGACCGCGCCGTGCAGCTTTTGGATCCAATGGCAAAAGAGCGTTTTACCGGCAGGGAACTCCTTCTGACGCCCGGGCTGTTCGACGATGACGCAATGATCCTCGCTCGGCCCGCTTCGCGCCGCGTCACGCTGGTCAGACCCCATGCCCCGGATGTTTGCGTCACGTTTCCCGCAGTGCCGTACCTTGGCCTGTGGTGCAAAACAGGGCCGAATCTGCCCTATATCTGCATCGAGCCCTGGTACGGCGTGGACGACGCCGTGGACGCGACGGGTGAGATTCTGGCAAAGAAGACCATCAACATGCTTGCCCCGGGGCAGGCATTCTCGATGACGCTCAAGCTGGAGGCAATCGAAAAATGAACCTGACGATCGGCAGCCGCGGCTTTTTCAGGATCCTGGAAATGTCGGACATTCAGGAAAGAGCGGATTTCAGCCCCCGAACCTTCAAGGCCATGGAGTACCTGATCGATACCCAGCAGCCCGATCTGGTGATGTTGGGCGGCGACAACTGCTTCGGCCCGGACATCAAAAACGCGGAGGCACTTAAAAGCGTTCTGAACAAGCTGGCGGAGCCCATGGAAAGCCGGGGCATTCCCTGGGCGCACATTTTCGGCAACCACGATCACGACGTGCGCTGCGTGACGGGATATGAACTGCAAACGATGTATGAGCGTTTCCCGCACTGTATCTCTGCTCACAGCACAGGCCTGCACTGGATCACCAATTACTGTATTAACGTTATGGATGTTTCAGGTGGGATCCTTCTGCGCATCTGGTGCCTTGACACGAACGGCTCCCTCGAAGACTCGTCCCTGAACGCGCGCTTCGGCGAAGGAGGACTCCGGACTGCGGCCGTGCTGCCCGTCATGCCGGGCAACAACGACCGCTATGATATCCTGTATTTTGACCAGCTCGTCTGGTATGACAGAGAGTCGAAAGCGCTTCTGGCCTCAGAAGGGCGCACCGTTCCGGGCGTCATGTTCTGCCATATCGCGCCGGAGGAGTTTTCGCTGGCGAGAGACAACCCGAAGGAGTGCGCGCTCACCGGCAGCGCCGTGGAGAAGCTCGGCCCCGCCGTGTTCAACAGCGGATTGTTTTCCCTGCTTGTGCAGCGCGGCGACGTCAGACTACTTTCCTGCGGACACACCCACATGAACGCATATCAGGCCGACTATTGCGGCATTACCCTGTGTTTTGACGCCTGCGCGGGCTATACCTGCTACGGCCTGGATACCCTGCGGGGCGGACGGATTATCGACTTTTATCCCGGCTGCGAACGCCTCGTTACCCGTATGGTCAATACAGTCGATGTGATCCCGCTGAAGGACAGCGATCATCCATAAAGGCACATGCGGGCTAAGCCCGATGGCATAATAAACGAATTGGGAGGAAAAGAACATGAAGATTCAACTCATGAAACCCCTGATACTGCTTATGGCGCTTGCAATGCTGCTGATGTGCCTTCCCACGCTTGCCGAAGAACCGGTCGAGGTGGAATTCAACGGTATCGACGATTGGCTGACGGCCAATATCAAAGTGGACAACACGCGTCCGTGGCAGATCGACTACGACATCGATTTTGAGTCCATCACAAAATACGCACTGGCAGATCATTGGGCCGACACGGTACAGGTGGTAGTGCGCAACGTAGAAGTTGACCATTACCTCAAGAGCGAGGTACAGGCGTATTGCAATGCCAGCCTGAAGTATCAGATCGCCTGCTCCGGCCAGATCTGGAAAGGCTCCGAGTGGTCGGACCGTCCTTTCAACTGGTCCGAAAACTTTGAAACCCCCGTCACCAAACTGCATGTGACCGTCATTTACGATGGTGAAACCTACAGCTGGCTCGTCATCAACCGCGAAGATGAGGCAGTGATGGATGAGTTCACTTTCGACGCAGCCCAGATGACGGAAGAGCTTAAATCCTGCACGGAGTGCGAGTTGAAGTTCTACCGCAATCCCACTTATCTCGAGCCGGACAACTTCGTCTTCGTTTACACAGATACCCAGGAAGAAGCCAAATAGCCGTCGTTTCATAGTATGATGGCAAGCCGAACGGAGGAACCATCCTCCGGACAGCTTGCCATCGTTTTATTTCACGGATTAACTGAAACGATCTCCTGTTGCACGGTCAGGGATCCTATCCCGAGCTTTCAGGCAGTATAACGCCGCAAATCCTTTTGACGCTGCACTGCTCATGAACCCTCTCCCCCTTTACGGACAGCTTTAGGAGTGTTTACAGCACTTCAGCAAAACCGTCTTGATTTCGAACGGCTCGAATGACAGGCTCACGGATGAACCATCGCAGGACAGTTCTTTGTCTGCTTCTTCCAGCAGATTTGTCTGCCGTGCAGCGCTTATTCCTGCACAGGTATGGAGCGTACACGACGTCTTTTTGTTCTCGGCTTCGTACATGCGCAGCACGATCTCATTCGAATCCTCTGCTTTCTTGATCGTTTCGATCACGATATTCGAACGGTCAACACGGAACAGGGAAGCTGTCCCAGGCAAGCTGCCATCCTGCGCATGGATGATTTTCACGGTCGGAGCGAAATTGAAGTCGTACGCATGATCCCTGACGGCCGCCGAAAGCATATCGCCTGCGTGCGGGTACAGCGCGTACGAAAAGATGTGATGCCCGATGTCACAGGTCTTGTCCGGATAGGTGCTGCACTTGAGCAGGCTTATGGCGATCATTTGCCTGCCGGCACTGTGCCCGTACTTGCAGTCGTTGAGAATGGAAAGGCCGAATCCGCCATCGGACAGATCCGCGTATTTATGGCCGCAAACCTCAAATCGGGCAAAGTCCGCCAATGTGTTGGTATGGGTCGGCCTTTTGACAAAGCCGAACTGTATCTCATACGATGCCTCGCCGGCGTTGACGTCGACCGGGTATTCGGCCTTGACGAAAAGGTTGTGCTCGTTCCAGTCGATATCGTAATCAAACTGCAGGATATCCGAATCGGCGTAAGCGATGATGTCGGTACGTATCACAGAGCTCCTGAATTTCCGCGTCACCCGGAGGACTGCGCGTACGGGGCCGTTTTCCAGTACCTCGACGCCCGTGACATCGTCGATCACATGCCCCTTTTCACGGTAGTATGCCTGAACGTTCCAGTTATCGTCCCCTTTGGCCACGTCATCGTAGGCGATGATGCGGCCGGCTGTCGCGCCGGCAGGCAATGTTTCACGATCTGCGGATTTTGAGTAGAGGGAGGTGATGTGCATCTTTTCGTCGAAGTCGACGCGCAGCGACGGCGTTTCGATACGGCTGCGCGATACGAAGAGCGAACTGCCGTATCTCTGATCGTCTGCAGCGATCAAGAATGTCTTCCAGCCTTTGGAAGGTATTCGCGGCGCAATGAATACGGTTTTGCCGTCATAGGTTTTCTGCAGCGGGATCGGGGTTCCGTTTGCGTCCCGTAGGCCTGCAAGGCTGCCTTCGTAAATCGTAACAGGGCTTCTTTCAAAGGAAAGCGTGTTGAACACGATGATGCTGTCCTGCTGCGCGGGGATCATTGCGGCGATCGATTCAATCGCCGCGTCTCTCATTCGTTTGCCGCAGGCAAGAACGCCTTCGTAGATCCGATCGACATCCTCATATACTTTGTGGATTGACGATCCGGGCAAAACGTCATGGAATTGATTGAGCAATATCAGCTTCCAGTTCTCTCTGAGTTCCTCGACAGGATAGGGCAAGCCGGTTCCGAGAATCTGCGCGAAGCTGCTTAGGTTTTCCACATCGTGATACAGCTGCTCGCTTTTGCGGTTGTTTTTCTTGGTCCTGGCCTGAGAGGTATATGTGCCGCGATGGAATTCCAGATACATCTCCCCCGCCCATTCGGGCAGGTGC
>JAEEGL011538291.1_pt1 | contig 15344 bp, 1 predicted proteins | sample 9134231 | NCBI WGS metagenome assembly JAEEGL01 (sample SAMN16246548, study PRJNA631951) | gut metagenome | biome: gut microbiome; feature: rumen; material: fiber-attached | host: Bos | place: Iran: Karaj | collected 2018-10 | reverse complement strand
TGCATGTATCGCCTTTGTTCAGATAGGTGATGTCAACAGGACATTGTCCGTTGTCACAAGGATCTGGCCCCGGGCCTGGATCGGTGATGGGTTTGCACTCGCCAGATGGCAGGCATTCGCCCGATGCGCACAAAGATGGCACGCAGCCATTGGTATTATTGCTGGTTGTTGTGGTGCTGCCGGTTTCGTCTTCGCAGCCGTACATCGCAGCCATACAAAAAACCGCTGCCGCCCAGTATTTTTTGTTCATATAACCTCCCTAATGCGAAAGAACAACAAAACGATTGTAGTATAGCGAATAATTTGGGATTTCACATTAAATAAAGGCTGATAAGTGCTTTGAGCTTTGAGTGGACGGCCTGCGGCCGTAAGCGCGGATGGCTTATGGCTTATGGCTTATGGCTTATGGCTTATGGATTTGAGCTTTGAGTGGACGGCTGGAGTGCTCCAGGCGAGTAAAGGTATCGTTACGAAGGTTTAACGCGGCCAAAAAAAAGCCGCGTATTTCGCGCTGCGCGAAATAGCGGCTTGGGGGAGACGCGTATGCCGCGCTGCGCGGCATAGCGTCGCGGGGGCGCGAGCCCCCGATAAACACAGGCATTAATTGGCGATGACGATATTGCTTTCGCAGGTGTCGATGGTGGTGACGTCTGTGTTGTTGGAGGCGTTGCATTCGACGGTGGATTCGTGGCCGAATTCGTCGAGGTTGACGACCATGAGGACTTTCTTGCCTTCGAGATTTTTGAGCTCTTCTTCGGTGATTTCGCAGCCGACAGCGTCGCATTCGCCCACCCCGAAGACGTTTTTGGTGTATGAGGTGCAGATGGTATCGCCGCGGTGATCGGGTTTGTCTTCGTCGTAATAGAAGAAGGTTGCCGGGAGGTCTTTACCGGCGGATTTGGTGCCGCGGTTACAGAGTTTTGCGCTGATGACGTGGCGGCCGTCGGCGGTGGTGCCGCAGATGGATCCTGGCGTGAAGCGGCCGGTGATGTCGGGGGCCATGCCGGCGCCGTATTCACCCTGGCTGTTTAGGCGATAGTTGTTGTATTTGGGGCGCGGATTGCCGGTGCCTGTGATGGTCTGGCCGAGCAGTTTGGCTGTCCAGTATTCGAGCCATTTTGCGGCGGTGGGGAGTTTGCCGTTGTCTTCGATGTTGATGATGTTGTAGGCGTGCTGATTCCAGAGGTTTCGCGACGAGACCCAGCGATCGAGACGATCCTTGAGGATCATGAGATCGGCGTCGCCGATATCCTTGTATTTTCGTGTGGCGCGGCAGACTTTGTAGCCGTTGCTCGATTTCCATCCGTCGGGACGCGTGCCGACGGCCTTCACCATGACGCGTTTTTTCTCGGTGGAGTTATAACGCATAAAGCCGACATCCTTGTGGATTGGCGCGGTGCAGATGTATTGCTGGATGGTGGTCTGTGAGCCGTCGGGATTTTTGATGATCTGAGTGTTGCATTCGCTGTTTTTGGTGCAGATGCAGAGCTGGAGATCTTTGTCGCACTTTTTGGTTGGACAATCTGCGTCTTCGGTGCAGCGGATACCTTCGTGAATGGGATCGACGGCGTTGTTGCCATCTGCGTCGTAGGCGAGTTTTTCGTTATTGTCGTTGTAGCAGGTCTGGTTATTGTCGGAACCCATGAGGATTTCGGCACTTCCGTCGTTATCGACATCGGCGATAACGGGGGCTTCGATGGATGTGCTGGAGCTTCGGCGCGCGCTGAAGAGGACTTTTCCGGTTTTTCCGTCATAGACGCGAGTGAAGCATTCGTCGGCGTAGACGGCTTCTGACTGACCGTCGCCGTCGAAGTCGAAGAGGGAGGAACCGGTGGCACCCGAGGAGGCATCCTGGCTCCATCGTTCCCAAAGCACGTATTTATCGGCGCATCCGTCCACGCCGACTTTGGTGCATCTTGGATCGTAGACGCCGAACAGACCAGCGGAAGCGATACCGATTTCGGGGAGGCCGTCGTTGTCGAAGTCGCCGATGGTGACGGGGCCGCCGGTTTTATATCCGGTGACGTTCATGATTTCCTGGACTTCGACGGTGCCGTCGGATTTCGCATATTCAGCAAAGACGAGGAGCTTATCGCCGCCCGAGAGGACGTATTCGGGTTTTCCATCGAGTTTTGTGAAATCGAATTTGGCAGCAGTTGAGCCCGGGGTACCAAAATCGGCATAAGCAGTATGGCTGCCGCCGCTGAACGAGAGTCTTTTGACCCATTTTTTGGTTTCGGAATCCCACTTATAGACGCCATTTTTATTGAGCAGGGATGCGTATCCCTTGGGATCGTTATCGAAGTTGCCGACAGCCCATGTTGCGCTGCCTGGCTCACTGCCGCTGGTAATCGTTTTTCCAGTCTGGCCGTTGAGGACCGTGGTACCTGCGACGACATCCGGTTTACCGTCGGCATTGACGTCATAGACCATGAGCGCGCCACTGGCCTTGGCTTCTGAAGTCCAGTAAACTTCATGCTTCTTAAGGGTGTTGTTCCATTTATAGGCTACGACGTGATGCTCTACGTTATTTTCGTCGATGGTTTTGAGCGTAGAGGTAATGAACTCGAGGTAGCCATCGCCATCGAGATCTGCGGCAGCGGGGTAATTGTCCCACCAATGCGCCAGACTGACTTTGATAGACTCGAGTGTTTCACAGTTTTCGGGGTTAATGAAACGAATGACGGTTTGTGCTGCAGCCTCGGTGATGGGGTTATTGTTGCCTTCCTTTTTTTCACGTCCACGGCTTTTGAACGAATAGACAGCAATTGTTGTGGGGATGTTGTCTTTGTTTCCAAAATGGCCGATGAGCGGCGGCATTTCGACTTTTTTGGAGGAGGGCCACTGATCGTCAGCGGGCGGCTGCCAGCGGCACTGCACCTGGGCCTCGAAAATGCCTGGTTTCGTTTTGAACCGGCACATTTCGTCGTGTGTGACTTCTTCGTTGTAGGGGATGCAGCTGCCGATTGCACCGCAGGATTCGGTTGTGCAGCAGAATGAGTCTTTTTCCGTGCAATCGCTGGTACTTGTGCATTTGCCAACGATGGGGGTGCATTTGCCGTTCAGGCATTCCATGGTGGGGGGGCAGATGAGGTGATCTGCCGGTGCGCATGCTTCTTCTTCGCCGGCGGTCTCGGTGCAAGAGCCATTCAGGCATTCGAGGTTGGTGGCGCAGAAACGGTAGCTGTTATCACACGCTGCACCACGCGGGAGGTCGGCTGTGTACTTTTTGCAAGTGCCATCGATGCAGAAATTGTTTTCGGTGGCATTGCACGAACGCCAGACATCTTCGCTGTCGCAAGGATCGCCTTCGTTGAGGGTGAGCGCGCATGACCCCTGGCAGACAGCGTCGCCGGCGCACTTGACCGTACCGCCTTCGACGTTTCTGCATTTTTCGCCAACTTCGGCGTAATAGCCGCAATGATTGTTATCCATACAGATGGTGAATGGATCCTGATCGGCGCAATCGTCACTGGATTCGCACGATTTTCCCAAACTGGCATCATCCTGATCGATACATCGCCCGTTGTGACAGAAGAGCGGAGATTTGCAGATCTCTGTTGCGCTGCTTGCAAGACATTTGTCACCCTTGTTCAGGTAGGTGATTTCCTGGGGGCAGTCTTCGCCTTCGCAGGGCTCGGGGCCTGGGCCTGGACCTGGATCGGTGACTGGCTTGCATTCTCCCGATGGCAGACATTCACCCGATGCGCACAATGATGGATCGCAGCCACCCGCAGGGGTGCTGTATGATGTGGTACTTCCTGTCTCGTCTTCGCAGCCATACATCGCGGCAATACAAAAAACCGCGGTTAACCAGTGCTTTTTGTTCATAAAACCTCCAGGATAAACGAAAGAACAACAAAGTCTTTTTAAGTATAGCGAATAATTTGGGATTTCACATAAAAAAAAGGTTGATTATCGCTTTGTGCTTTGAGCTTAGAGCTTAGAGCCTGGAGGTATCCGATTCTAACCATAAGCCATAAGCCATAAGCCATAAGCCATAAGCCATAAGCCATAAGCCATAAGCCATAAGCCATAAGCCATATGAAAATGCGGGTTCAACGCAAGCCAAAAAAAAAGCCGCATCCCGAAGGATGCGGCCTGTATGCATGAAGGAACTAGCCAAGTGCGGCGAGTGCTTCTTTGGTCGGTGCGTGATTTGGATTGACGCCGAGTGCGCGGTTGAACATATCCTTGGCGCGTTTCGGGTCGTCCTTCTTCACGCGGAGCATGCCCATGTAGTAGAAGATCTCTGTCTTGACTGCGTTGTCTTTGATGTTCATCTGGTGGAGCAGCAGCGACTGCATGATCTTGAGAGAATCATCATACTTGCCGGCATCGTAGAGCATCTTGCCGAGTTCGAGGTTGTTGGGGATGTTGTTCTTGTCGATGGCATAAGCGGCCTCGAAAGCTTCGCGAGCTGCATCGATGTTGCCTTCCTGTTTGAACATGCGGCCCTGCAGGCTGTAGAACGGCGGGAGCTTCTTGTTTTGCTTGCTTTCGACGAGCTGGTCGATGATGGTTTTGAGAATCGGCGTGGCGCTTTGTGTATCGTTTGCCTTGAGGAAGGCATTGATGACGCGTTCGCCGAGTTCGATATCATCGCGCTTGCCGCTGTAGATCTTGTTGAGGGCTTCGGCTGCGGCCTGATAGCATTCGGGATCGCGGTCGGCAGTTTCGGCAATCTTGTACAGGATCTCGTTGCGGGCATCGTCGCTGGTCTGATTATCGGCCTTGATGTTGAGCAGTTCGATCTGGCGGGCAGTGTTGTTTGCTTCGGTTGCGATATCGAGCAAAGCATTGAGTGCGGTTTCGTTCTTCTTGTCGAAGCTGAGTGCCTGGTTGTAGCTCTGTTCGACCTGAGCGGTACCCCAGTTTGCAGCGCGCAGCAAATCAGCCACATCGCAGCAGACCACAGCTTTCTTTTCGTCCGAATCCATGCAGTCGAGTTTGCGTTTGAGCATACCCAATGCGAGGTCGTAGGATTTCTGCTGTGTATGGATATCGATGAGGGAATTGATGGCCTCGAGGTTATTGGGCTGTGCATTCAGAACATTGGTGAGGGAGGCAATCGCGGTATCGACGTCGCCCAGGTGTGTGGCAGCCAGTTTTGCCTTGCGGATGTTGAGTGTGACGGTGACATCTGGATCTGTTGCCGAAGCGATCTGGTCGTTGAGGAGATCGAAGAGCTCCTGGAAGTTTCCGGACTCTGAGTAGATGGCGTCGAGCATGTTGAATGCATCGGCATTGGATGGATCGTCGTGGAGCGCATCCTTGAGCAAATCGGCGGCCTGGATATCGTCGCTGAAGTTTTCGTGGGCGATCTTTGCACGTTTGATGCGGAGATCGGCTTTCTGACGGGCGCTGGAGGCATCATCAAGCTGTGACAGATACAGGTCGTCGAGTTCCTGATACTGATCGTGTTTGATATAGAGTGCTTCGAGGGCGCTGTAGACCTCGGGGACGCGTCTGATATCGAGTGCATTGCGCCATGCATCGATGGCACCGGCGGCGTCGTTGAGATTTTCGTCCGAAACTTTTGCGAGCATCTTGTAGGTCTCGAATTTCTCGTCGTTGTCTGTGATGGTGAGCAGTTTCTTGTTGAGGAGATCGGCGAGTTTTTCGAACTGTTTGCTTTCGCCATAAAGCTCGATGAGCGGGTTGATGGCATCGATGGCGGTATCGTCGATTTCGACGATCTTTTCGAGGAACTGTGTACCGCGTTCGTTCTGAGCGAGTTTGTTCAGAGCGAGGTCTGCGCATTGATACAGAATCGCTTTCTGCTGATCCATTTCGAACGTGAGTGCAGCAATCTTTGCCTTTGTATCGAGCAAAGCTTCGTTGTCTGCCGCAGCAGCATAGATTTCCTCGAGATGCTTGAGTGCGCCGAGGTTTTCGGCGTCGATGCTGATGATCTCATTGAGGGCAGCGATGGCATCGTCGCGGCGATAGAGCTTATCCGACAGCACTCTGGCGTATTTGGAGAGCAGGTTGGCTTTTTCTGTATCATCGGATGTGACGTCGATAACGAGCTTGTAAGCATCGGCGAGATCGCTCCACAGTTCGCGGGAAGTCGCGATTTCTTCGACATGCGCAATGGTGTCTGCATCGGCCGGATCTTTGGCAAGTGCCTGGACATACGAATCGAACGCGGCTTTTTCGTCGTGGAGCGATTCGAGCTGAATCTGGGCCAGCTGCTTGAGCAATGTGATGGTGTCGAAATTGTCTTCGGTGACTTCGATCTTGGATTTGAGCAGTTGTGCGAGTTTCTCGTTGTCGCCCTTGTTGGTGTAGTAAGGTTCGAGGGATTCTGCGATATCGAGGACGAGTTCCTTGTGCGAGAGGAGTTTTTCGAGGGCGCAGATGACGTTTTCGTTGTCGGGCTCTTCAATCGCGACTTGCTTGAGCAGATCGAGCGCTTCGGCAGGATTCTGGTCGATCTTGAGGCTGGCGAGTTCGAAGCGCAGGTCGTTGATTGGCTGCGCACCGGCATCGATCAGGCTGGCCAGAACACCGGCGAGTTTTTCGGAATTGTCTGTCTTGCGATACAGCGAATGCAGGTGTTTGAGCGCCTCTTCGTTCATGGCGTCGATGGCGTGGATGCGTTCATACTGTTCGATGGTCTTGTCGGTATTGTTGAGCTGGTTCTCGTAAATATCGGCAACGAACTGTGACAGTTTGACCTGAGCATCCGGATCGCTGGAGTCGGCAATCGTCGATTCACACAATTCGGCAAGCTTTTCGTAAGCGCTGTGATTGATGGCGATCTTCTGGGCCAGAGCAATGATATCGTCGTCGGTTGGATTGGCGCGCAATGCGGACGAGATAAATCCAAATGCCTTGTCGGCGTCGTGGAGTTCATCTTCGGCAACATTGGCAGCATCGATGAAGATATTGCGGCGATCGAAGTCGTCGGAGGTGACTTCGATACGGCGTTCGCACAGGCTGACATAGTCTGCATAGCGGTTGTTGTCTTTGTAGACAGGGGCCAGAATCTGGGCGATATCGTCGACCAGTGCATCGTCAGAGAGCATATTGTTGAGCATCTGAATGGCCCGCTCGTTGTCGGATGCATCGCTGAGCAGCGTGCGCAAGGTCTCGATAGCTGTCGCCTTGTCGTTGACCTTTTCGATGAGGATATCGGCCATCTTGAGCTGATTCTGGTGCTTGACTTCGCTGTCGCCGCTGCGGTCTGCCAGGTCGATCTGAGTCTGGATGTTTTCGAGCAAATCGTCGTATCTGCTGGACTGTGTATAGAGCTCTTCGAGTGCTTTGAGGGTATCGAGGCTGTCGCCGTCTTCGTTCAGCGCCTGGGTGTAGTTTTCGATAGCGCTGTCGATATCGTCCATCCTGGTGCGATAGACTTCGGCCACCTTCGAATAGAGGGCGAGACGCTCGGAAGCTTCGCTCGAAATATCGATCTTGCGTTTGTAGATGAGGATGAGCTCCTGCCAGTTTTCGGTTTGTGAATAGAGTCTTTCGAGTGCGTCGAGCGAAAGCTGGTCTTCGCTGTCCAGATCGAGAATCGCCTGATAGGTTGCAATCGTATCGTCGATCTTGTGCTGGGATTCTTCCTGCAGTGTGGCGATTCGATAGTAGATATCCTTCTGGTCGAGCATATTGTTGGCGATTTCGACATGGTGCTTGAGCGTTCTGACGCAATCGTCGAATTTCTCGGATTTGGCGTAGATGGCTTCGAGAGTGGTGAGCGCCTTGATGTTGTATTCGTCGAGTTTGAGGATATCTTCGAAGGTCTGAGCAGCCTTGTCGGGATCAGCGAGCTTTTCGTGGTACAGGGATGCGAGACGGTCGAGCAGTGAGATCTTCTCGACATCATCTTCGCAATTCTCGCAGGCCTTATTGTAAACATCTGCGAGTTCGCTGTAATTCTCGAGTTCAGCAGAGAGCGTTTCGAGTTTTTCTCTGGCTTCCTGAGTCGAAGGCGAGGTGACGAACGCTTTGGCGTAGGTCGTGAATGCGCGTTTGTGGTGGGAATCGTGCGCTTCGTAAAGCGCACCTTCGCGCATATAGAGGCTGACCTGGGTGAGCGGATCGTCCGAGGCATCGATCATGACATCAAGTACGCGTGCGAGTTTCTGCCATTCGTCGTCTGAATAGAGCGGCTCAAGCAGCGTGGCCATGGTGTTGCGCAGTTCTGCGTTCTCTGCATTCGCTTCGGTGTTGTTGAGCATCGATTCGAGTGTGCGTTTGCAGGCTGCAGATTTGGGCTGGATGGAGAGTGCCTGTCCGAGCACTTCGGTTGCCTCGTTGATATCGTTGAGGTTGTTGGCCAGAACGACGCCCAGTTTGTGCAGGTAATCCACTCTTGCATCGTCGCCGGATGCGTAATCGCTTTGCTGTCTGTAGAAATCTGCCAGTTCCTGATACTGTTCGGTCTTGCGCAGCAAACGTTCCAGAGCAGGAATGGCATTCTGAGCATTCTGGTCGATTTCGAGCATCTGCTGGTATGTCTTGGCTGCTGCTGCATCGTCGTGAGCGCTCTCCTCCTGGAGGGTTGCAATGCGAAGCAGCAGTCCCAGCTTTTCGTCCTGATCCTGAACGATTTCGGCCTTGTTCTGCCACAGTTCGAGCAGTTTTGCGTAATCGCGCTTCTGAGCATACGACCATTCGAGGATTTCGTAGGCGTCGAGCTCTTCGGGCTCTTCTTCGATCAAGCCGTTGCAGATTTCGCGGGCCTTGTCGTGATCACCAAAGCGTTCGGCCAGCAGTTTGGCCAGCGACAATGCAACCACGCGTTTATCCTGATAATCCGAAAGCAAATCGCCTTCGAGGGCCTTGGCGTACAAATCTGCCCAGACATTGAGCTCGAGGGTCTTGGAAGCGAGTTTCTCGACTTTTTCCTGCGTTTCGGTATTGCTCGGCTGGAGCAGGAAAATACGGCCGTAGGTTTCGAGAGCCTTGGACGGATTGTCGAGGTTCTTGAGCCAGGTTTGTGCAATTTCTTCGAGAATCTGGATCTTTGAGTATTCGTCTTCTTCGAGACCGGCTCTGACTTCGAGAGAATGGACGAGTTTGTTCCAGTCGTTGTGGGTCTTGTAGAGCGGTTCGAGAATCTCTGCGATTGAGGCGACATTGTTGCCTTCTTCGAAGAGTTTTTCGAGGTATGAAGTTGCCTGTTCGTGATCGGACTGGACGTCCAGAATCTCGTGCAAGGTCTGGATGGCATCGAAATCATCACCGAGTTTTTCGTTCTGAACGATGGCGAGACGATACTTGAGCGTGAGTTCGGCGGAGCGATCTGCATTGTCGGCGGCATCGGTGATCTCGTTGCGGAACAAATCTGCCAGATCGTTCCACATTTCCTGCTGCTCGTACAAATGCTCGAGGCTTGATCTGGACTTTTCGTCCTTGGGCTCGATTTCGAGCACGCGCAGATAGGTCGAGATGGCTTCTTCGGGCGTATGGCAGAGGTTCTCCTGAATATCGGCCATGCGATAGAGCAGAGGAATCTGGGATTCTGGGTCGGGATTTGCCTGCAGGCGGGCATCGATAATGCCGAGCAGCTCTGTCCACGATTCTCGCTTTGTATAGATTTCGTCGAGGGCTTCGAGGGCATGTGCATTGTCGCCCTGTGCTTCGAGTGCAGCCTTGAAGTAGGTCTCGGCCTCTGCTTCGTTGTCGAGGCGGTTATTCAGTAAATCGGCGATCTTGTTGTTGAACGAAACCTGAAGCTCGGGATCGTAAACATTGGTGACCACTTCTTTGTAAACATCGACGAGTGCACCGGTATTATCGAGTACTTCGCAGAGGTTTTCGATCTGATCGAGGTAGTCGCGGCTCTGGTCGAGCTTGATGATGCGCGCCATATCACCAAATGCAGCTTCATAATTTGTGAGCTTGTTCTGGTGGATATCTTCGATGCGTTTGAGGAGTTCGACCTGTGCATAGGGATCGGATTCGTCTTTGAGCTGGATCTCGAGGATTTCTGCGAGGTTCTCGTACTGCTCGGTCTTGTCGTAAACCGATTCGAGCACGCGGGATGCATCCAGACGATAGGTCTCGTCTTCGAGGATACCGCGCAATGCTGCGATGGTATCGCTGTGTTCCGGAGAACGCTCGAGGATGGATTTGTAGTATTCGATGGCCTGTTCGACGGATTCGAGCTTGTTCTGATAGAGCTGACCGAGTCTGTATTCGATGGCAACAGTCTGATCGTCGTCTTTGTGGAGCGCGAGTTTGCGCTGCAGGATATCGGCGAGATCGTCGAATCTTTCCTGACCAAGATAGAGGCGATCAAGCGCATCCAGTGTGGATTCGTCTTCGGGGAAGATATCGAGAATCTGTGTATAGAGCATGATGGCTTCATCAAACTCTTTATTCTTGTCTTCCTGGATTTCGGCCATCTTGCGCAGGATGCTGCGTTTTTCGTCGTTATCGGAGGTCAGCTGCAGCTTGATGCCGAAGTTTTCGGCCAGGCTGTTCCAGTCTTCGGTCTGCGCATAGAGGGTTTCGAGGGCATCGAGTGCACTGCGGTCGTCGGCAACATTGTCGAGCAGTTCGCGGTAATTCTCGATGGCAGCTTTGGGATTGTCGAGACAATCGCAATTGATGGTGGCCATCTTGCGCAGAATTTCGACTTTCTCGTCGCCGCTGCCGATTTCGGCTTTGCGCTTGAGGATATCGATGAGCTCTGTCCAGTTCTGATTGTTGGTGTACAGATTGTCGAGGGCATTCAGTGAAGCCGTATCCATCTCGTCGAGATCGATCATGGCGCGGTATGCCTTAATGGCATTATCGGTCTCCTGAAGCTCGTTCTCGTAGACGTCTGCGATGCGCTTATAGAGTGTATGTTTGAGCGTATCGTCGTCCAAATCGCCCATGCCGGCTTCGTACAGATCGATGATTTCGCGCGGTTTTTCGAGTCTGAGTGCGAGTGATTCGAAATCGCTGCGCAGCGGTTCGTCGGAAATGTCGATCTTGAGTGCAGACTTGACGGCTTCGAATGCGCCGTTTGCATCGTCGAGCGAATCGTTGAGCAGTTTGGAAATGCGGCGGTTGAGTTCGACTTTGTCGTAGCTGTCTTCGGTGCTGCCCAGGCGGATGCGCAATACGTCGACCAGGGCGCGCAGGTTATCGCTGTCCTGATAGATCGGCTCGAGCAAATCGCATAATGCCAGTCGCTGTTCGGCAACATGCTCGCCTTCAACATCCACGAGCTTATGCAGCAAACCATCGGCGCTTGCGAGGGCGTCGGAACGTTTGTCGGCTTCGAGCACCTGGCGGTAACAATCGATGGCACGCTCATAATCCGAAAGCTTTGTATCGCAGACATTGGCCAGCTTGAGACGGATATCGCTGGTGCGTTCGGCATCGCTGTAAATCGACAGTTCGTCTTCATAGAGTGCAGCCAGATCCTGGTATTTCTCGTTCGACGTATAGAGTCTTTCGAGTGCATTGAGCGCATCTTCCTGACCGGCATCGATGTCGAGGATCGAACGGAAGATCTGAATCGCTTCTTCGGGCTTGTTCAGGATATCTTCGGCAACCTGTGCTTCTTCCGACAGAATGCCGATGCGTTCTGCATCCGAGAAATCCGACAGTTTCGATTTGAAATTGAGCAGTCCGAGGAGTTTTTCGAACGAATCGCTGTTCTTGTACAGTTTTTCGAGGTGTGTGATGGTTTCGAGGTTCTCGCTGTCGTGATCGCGTAGCTGCTCCCAGAGCGGTACGCTGGTTGCTTCGTCACCGAGCTTGTCTTCGACGATGAGCGCGCGGCGTCTGAGAACTTCATAGCGCCAGTCTTCGTTGTTGTCTTCGTCGACCGGGATATCGGCATACAGATTGTTGATCTGGCGATAACGCGAATCGTCGTCGGCTTTCTTTGCGAGTTCATCGAGGTTCTCCCAGATGCGTTCGTCGTCGGGCGTGAGCATGAACAGACGGACGGCGACATTGAATGCCGCGACGTCATCATTGAGCACATCGTGACGCAGGTTATAGATCTGCCACAGGACGGGCACTTTGTCGGCATCGCTGAGTGTCTTGAGACGGATTTCGAGAACGTCGCACTGCTTGGCGTGATCTTCGGCGAGTTCGTAAACGGGCTCGAGAATTTCGGCGAGTCTGGCGGGCGAAACGCCGTCGCGGATCAGCTGCTCGAGGGTGGCAATGGTGCGCTCATGGCGCGGATCTTCGTCGAGAATCGCAGCATAGATATTGATGGATTCATCCACGTGATCCAGGTGGGTGCGCTCGATTTCGGCCAAATCGTACATGATATCGAGGCGGCCTTCCGATTCGAGCTCCTGCTGTTTGCGCAGAATTTCGACGAGTTCCGGCCACTTTTCGGTGACATCATAAATGGAGCGCAGACCGCGGATGGCATTGAGATCGCTGTCATCAATTTCGAGTACGCGTCTGTACGATTTTTCGGCTTCATCCAGACGTTCAAGCTGCGTGACCAACAGTTCGGCGCGCTGGAACGACAATGCTTTGATCGTTTCTTCGTCTTCGGTAAGCGCCAGTTTGCGATCCAATACGTCGAGCAGCTTTTCCCAGCTCATCGCCTGTGCATACAACGTGCACAATGCGTCGATGGCTTCGATATCCTTGTCGTCTGCATTCAGACAGTATTCCCACGATTTGATGGCGTTTTCGGGCTTGTCGAGCTTGTTCTGGCAGGCTCTGGCCAATACGCGGTTCACCATCAGGCGGGATTCGTCGTCGAGTGCATCGGACGAGAGTATATCGTTATAGACGTCGAACAGCAGGCTGTAGCTGTCGCATCTTTCGACCAGCGATTCGAAATGCTCGCGCAGTTCTTTGCGGTTCGGTGCAAGACCAACGGCCTTTGCATACCAGTTCACCGCATTGTCGATGTTGGCCAGTTCGTTCTCGTACAAATCGGCAATCTGGACGTGCATGTTGATCTTTTCTTCGAGATCTGATGTCCAGGCGATGATGATCTGGATGGCATCGATGGCTTTGGCATGATCGCCGCGTTCTGTATAGTATTTGAGCAGACGGCTGGCCGTCTTTTCGTTTGTGGCATCGACATCGAGAATCTGTTCGAGTGCCGAGATGGTCTTGTCGTCGTCGTGCAGTTCCTCGTCGGCCAGTTTGGCCATGCGCTCATACAGTTCGATCTGAATGCTGTCGTCATCCTGTTCACCGGCCGTCAGATCGAGCAGTTCATAGGCCTGCTCCGACATGCCCAGATCGACGTACAGCTTGACGAGATCGTCCCATTCTTCGGCATCAATATGCAGCTTGGTGAGGCGTTCCAGCGCCTGATCCCGGCCATCGGGATTGTCGAGCATTGTGTGGTAGGTTTCGAGTGCACTGGCGCGATTGTTCAGCTTGGTCAGATACAGGTCGGCGATATGCTCCATATTGTCGACGCGTTCCGAATCGCTGTGTGATGCTTCGAGCTGACGTTTGTAAACGCCAAGCAGCGCCTCGTTGTTGTCCTGTTTGCCATACAGGCGAATCAGTTCCTGCAGTGCTTCGCTCGGATCGTCCAGACTGTTGCTGATATCTTCCCAGCTTTCGATGGCTTTTTCGACGCTGCGCAGGTTGTTTTCACCGATATCTGCGCGGCGTTTCAACAGCGTGATCTTTTCGCCGTTTTCGGCAACTGCAGCCTCTTTGGCGATGATATCGTACAGATTTGCCCATGCATTGCGCTGCTCGTAAAACTCGTGCAGCTGGCGCAGGGCCGGACGCTGTGACGGATCGAGTTCCACGATCTTGAGCAGGGGATCGACCGATTTGGCGACGTTGCCCAGACTGTCGCTCCACAGGTTCGCGATGCGATAGTAAATCTCAACCGATTTCTCGGTGTCTGTTGTGTTTTCGGCTTTCTGGTTGAGGATCTTCAGCAGATCGTTCCAGCGCTTGGACGATTCATAGCGCTCGATTAATGCATCGACGGCCTCATCGTTGTTGGGGTCGATATCAAGAATCTGGTGGTAGAACTTGATGACCATTGCATCGAGATGCAGCTTTTCGTCGTAAATGCTGATGCTCTTTTTGAGGCATGCAATGCGGCCGGCTTTATCATCTTCGGGAACAGCCTCAAGGTCGTTTTTATAAATCTCAAGCAGCGCCTGCCATTTCTGGGTGCGCGTGTACAAACCAATCAACTCTTCGCGGGCGACATCCACAAAGCACCCGTCTTTCAGCAGCTGGTTCCACACATTCACGGCCTTGCCGGGGTTGTTGAGCTTTTCTTCGCTCACTTCGGCAATTTCGCGCGTCACAATCAGTTCGCGGTAGCTGCCGGCAACCACGGTCTTTAACGTCTGCAATGTGCTCAGCATGCGCTGCCAGTCGCCCGATGCTGCATAGTAATCGCAATAGAACCGCAGCATTTCGGTGTTCTTGGCATCGGCCAGCTTGATGCGTTTGTACTGATCTTCGGCATCCTTTATCGAATCCAGACGCGTTCTGTAAATGTGCGCCAAAATGCCCATCATCGGGACTTCTTCGGGCGTTCTGCGCAGTTTCTTGATGCTTTCCTGCAGTTTGGATGTCAGTTCATTCAACTGGCCGCGGTCTTCGCCGGCAATCACTGCATTCGCCAGATAGGACGAAATATCATCGCCGTCTTTGTTTTCGGCGGCGATCTGCAGCGCTTCTTCGCGGCGGTTCAAATACAGATCCAGCACATCGGCACGGCGAACGTTCAGCAGACGGCGCAGCGCGTCGTCCGAAATGTGGCTCGCCGCTGTCTGCAAACTGTCGGACAATGCCTGATACGACTTGGTTTCGTTGAGCGTTTCGCTGAGCAGTTCGATGTCTTCTTTCGAAAGCGCAATTTCACTGGCTTTGCGAGCTGCCGCATCGATCTTTCCTTCATCGCGCTCTTTGCTGTACGCAAGCTGATAGATCTTTTCACACCATGCAGCAACCGATGCAAGCTCGGAATCTTCAGCCGCATCCTCGGCTTTTGCTTCTTCAGCAACTTCCTCGGCCTTTGCTTCTTCAGCAACTTCCTCGGCCTTTGCTTCTTCAGCAGCAACCTCAGCCTTAGCTTCTTCAGCAACTTCCTCGGCTTTTGCTTCTTCAGCAGCTTCCTCGGCCTTTGCTTCTTCAGCAACATCCTCGGCCTTTGCTTCTTCAGCAGCTTCCTCGGCCTTTGCTTCTTCAGCAGCTTCCTCAGCCCTAGCTTCTTCAGCAGCCTTAGCTTCTTCAGCAGCCTTAGCTTCTTCGGCAGCCTTAGCTTCTTCAGCAGCTCTTGCTTCTTCGGCAGCCTTAGCTTCTTCAGCAGCTCTTGCTTCTTCGGCAGCCTTAGCTTCTTCAGCAGCTCTTGCTTCTTCTGCAGCTCTTGCTTCTTCTGCAGCTCTTGCTTCTTCTGCAGCTCTTGCTTCTTCTGCAGCTCT
>JAEEGL010704483.1_pt1 | contig 15344 bp, 9 predicted proteins | sample 9134231 | NCBI WGS metagenome assembly JAEEGL01 (sample SAMN16246548, study PRJNA631951) | gut metagenome | biome: gut microbiome; feature: rumen; material: fiber-attached | host: Bos | place: Iran: Karaj | collected 2018-10 | reverse complement strand
TCTTCAAATCGAGCTACATCGGAAACAATACCGTGATCCGAAATTCCATCATCCTCAACGATGTCTATATTGGTGACAATGCCGTCATAGAAAACTGCATCGTTGAAAGTCACAGTACCATAAACGGCGGAGAAGTCCACAGAGGCGAGGGGGGACAGATCAAAGTCGTGGTGGAACAAAGAGAACGGTTTGTTATGTAACATTCAGGGACTTGATAAAAGAAGCTGGATGAGGGGGGAGAAAAGTCTTTGGCAGTACTTAGCAGCGCTGTCAAAGGCTTTTTTTATGGAAAAAAATACTCTATAATATAAACCCGATAAAATTAAGGATAAATTCAGGTAATAACGGAGATTCATTATATGAAGATGATAGTCGGACTCGGTAATCCGGGTAAAGATTATGAACATACAAGACACAATGTGGGCTTTGACGTAATAAGCCGCCTTGCAAAGGATCTTGATATCGGCGCAGGCGCATGGAAAGCAGAACACAGGGCTCATACCGCAAGGGCGATGATCGGAAGCGAGAAGGTGATACTGGTCAAACCTCAGACATTCATGAATCTGTCGGGAGAGGCTGTCCGTGCACTTAATGATTATTACAAGCTTGAAGGTGTAAGCGACCTTATAGTAATATCCGATGATGTTGCCCTTCCCACGGGTCACATCAGGATAAGAGTTAAAGGAAGCGCGGGAGGTCACAACGGCCTTAAGAACATCATCCAGCACATGGGAAGCGAAGCATTTACCAGAGTAAGAGTGGGTGTCGGTGAATCCGGCGGTGATATGGTGGGTCGTGTCCTGGGAAGATTTTCCGCGGAAGATGCGAAGAAGATGGATGAAGCCATAGCAAAGGCCGCTGATGCGGTCAAGTGCCTTGTTACCGACGGCCCCGAACTCGCAATGACAAGATTTAATACGAAAAAAGATGAAACATAACAATGCACTTTTGGAACCTGTCAGGGGACTGGCAGATATCGACAATATAAAAACGATCATATCCGGAAAGAGTGTCAGACTCCCCAAGGGTACCATCTCGATAGCAGGCTGCGGAGACTCGCAGAAGCTTCACATGATTGCGGGTATCTCTGAGGGTATCAAATGCCGCATAATCCTTACTTATGATGATTTAAGAGCACGAGCTGTTGCGGATGAATTCAGGCTCTACGATGAGAATACGTATTATTTTCCGGCCAAGGACCTGATATTCTTCCAGTCGGATATAAACAGTAACGATCTGATAAGAGACCGTATCAGGACGTACAGAGGTCTTCTTGAAAAAGAAGAAGTGACTGTAGTTACCACCTTTGCCGCACTTATGACAAGACAGATCCCTGTCATGAATGACATGGCTGTCATAAAGATAAGCGTGGGCGGAAGTATAGATTCCTCGGATCTTGCAAAGAGACTTACTTATCTCGGATACGAAAGAGCTCCTCAGGCTCAGAGTCCGGGACAGTTTGCTATACGCGGAGATATCATTGATATATACGATCTTACCGAGGATAACCCTTACAGGATCGAGGTCTGGGGCGATGATATAGAATCGGTCAGAACTTTCGATCCCTATTCCCAAAGGTCCATTGAACAGCTTCAGAGCATAAGTATCTATCCCGCATCCGAGATGCTGATGGATGATGACAGGCTTCACGCGGGACTTGACCGCATTATGAAGGATGCGGAAGTTAGAAGCGCCAAGCTTAAAAAGGAATTCAGGACCGAAGAGGGAGCCAGAGTTTTAGCCGATGCAAACAGGCTTAAGGAAGATCTTGTCGAGATAGGAAGAAAGCTTAATCTCGAAAGTTATCTTTTGTATTTCTATCCCGAGGAGACGATTTCTTTTCCGGCATGGATAAGATCTCTTTTCGGAGATGGGGTCAGGTATTTTGCGGATGAGCCCGTAAGATGTATCGGACAGGGCAAAGCTGTTGAGATGGAATTCAGGGAGAGCGTATCTTCAAGACTGGAGAAGGGATATGCACTGCCCGGACAGGCCGACCTCATATTCGGAACGGGACTTATCGTTGAAGAGATGGAGAGCGCCGGATTCGTAGGACTGTCTGTTTTTGAATCCTCCAAAGAGGGCTTTTCTCCAATGTACAAATATGATATCGGCGGAAGAAACGTTCAGTCATATAACGGAAATGCGGAACTTCTGGAAAAAGACCTTCTGTCATTCCGTAAAAGAGGATATAAGGTTCTCATTTTCTCACAGTCAAGGACGAGAGCCGAACGTATGCGTCAGGAACTTGAGAAGGACGGAATTCCCTGCGTATATATGGAAGAGCCCGGAGATGAACTTGCAGAAGGCAGCATCACCATCCTCCACGGATATGTGGAAAGAGGCTTCGAATACCCGATGCTTGGGTTTGCGGTCATTGCCGAGAATGATATTTTCGGCGGACGCATCAGGAAGAAAAAGAAGAAAAGATCATCCACCTATACCGGAAGCAGGATCGCCGCACTGGAAGATCTGCACCCCGGCGACTATGTGGTTCACGAAACCTACGGTCTTGGCGTTTACAAGGGAATAGAGAAGATCTCCTCCGGAGATTCGGTGAAGGATTATATCAAGCTTGAATATTCGGGCGGCGGAGTACTGTACGTGCTAGCCACCGAACTTGATATGGTTCAGAAGTATGCATCTGCGGACATCGATAAAAAGCCCAAGATCAACAGGCTCGGAACCAAGGAATGGGAGAAGACCAAGACAAGGGCCAGAGAATCTGCGGAAGGAATCGCAAGAGATCTTGTTGAGCTTTATGCCAAAAGACAGGCAACTCCGGGATTTATATACGGACCGGATACGGTCTGGCAGAGAGAATTTGAAGAGACATTTCCTTTTGATGAAACCGAGGATCAGCTTGATGCCATAAGAGATACCAAAGCCGATATGGAAAGTGGCAAGGTCATGGACAGACTTATCTGCGGAGATGTAGGTTTCGGAAAAACGGAGATTGCCATACGTGCGGCATTCAAAGCAGTTCAGGAGGGCAAGCAGGTTGCGTGCCTTGTTCCCACCACGATCCTTGCCCAGCAGCACTATGCTACCTTTACCCAGAGAATGAAGGACTTCCCCGTGGGTATCGGTCTTCTTTCAAGATTCAGATCCACCAAAGAGATCAAGAAGACCTTGGACGATCTCAGAAAAGGGCTTGTGGATATCGTCATCGGAACCCACAGACTTCTGTCAAACGATGTCAGCTTCAAGGATCTGGGACTTCTCATAATAGATGAGGAGCAGAGATTCGGAGTCGCTCACAAAGAGAAGATCAAAAAGCTCAGGGAAAATGTGGATGTACTTACACTCTCCGCAACCCCTATTCCCAGAACCCTTGAGATGAGCCTTGCGGGTATCAGGGATATGAGCCTTCTGGAGGAGCCTCCCACGGACAGACAGCCCATCCAGACCTTTGTATGTGAATACAACGAAGAGATGGTAAGGGAAGCTATTACCAGAGAGCTTGCAAGAGGCGGACAGGTATATTATCTCTACAATAATGTGCGCACCATTCCGGAACACACGGATGCACTTCGCGAGATGCTTCCCGATGCCAGGATAGAATTCGCACACGGCCAGATGAAGGAAAAAGAACTCGAGGATGTAATGTACGATTTCGTAAACGGTGACATAGATGTTCTGGTAAGTACAACCATCATCGAAACCGGCATGGATATTCCCAACGTCAATACTCTCATAATATATGATGCCGACAATTTCGGACTCTCACAGCTCTATCAGTTAAGAGGCCGTGTCGGAAGATCATCGAGAGTTGCATTTGCATTTTTGATGTACAGGAAAAACAAGATCCTTTCCGAAATCGCAGAAAAGAGGCTTGGCGCCGTAAGAGAGTTTACGGACCTTGGAAGCGGCTACAGGATCGCACTCAGGGATCTGGAGATAAGAGGAGCCGGAAACCTGCTCGGAAAATCCCAGCACGGACATATGGAGGCTGTAGGATACGATCTGTACTGCAAGATGCTGGGCGAAGCTGTCGGAAGGCTTAAGGGCGATGAGGTATACGATGATTTCTCCACGGTCATCAATCTGGATATCGATGCCTACATTCCCCAGGAATACATATTTAATGAAGAGCAGAAGCTGGATATGTATAAGAGGATCGCATCCGTTGAGACTCAGGCAGACCTGGGAGATATGAAGGATGAGCTTCTGGACAGATTTGGCAAGATCCCGCTTTCTGCCGAAAATCTCCTGAGAGTTGCCTATATGAGAAGGCTGGGTCATAACATCTACATGACGGAGATAAAGGGCGGAAAGGGTGAGATCACGTTCTCTTTTAAGGCGGATGCCAAGGTTGATCCGAACAAGATACCGGAGATACTGGCCAAGCATAAGAGACATCTGAGCTTCTCAGCAAACGGTAAGGTTCCCGCCTTTACCTATCTCTATACGCCCGAGACTCTGGTTGAGAAAGAAGAACAGAATCTTATGGCTCTTACGGAGATGCTGCTTGCCGATATGCAGATCATGAAGGTGGAACAGTAAAATATGACGATTACCACCTTGTCAGCGATTCAGAGATTTGGCAAAAAGTATGGTTGGAATAGCCGTAAGGAATTTGTTATAATGTCACTTACCTAAAAAAATGTAACCTTTAACGTGTTGAAAGGGGGTTCTATGAAAATTATAAGGAATCTTGTAATTGCCATGGCTTCAGCGCTTGTTTTTATAGGAGTATCGGCTTTTGAAGTTCAGGCAGCACCCGTCAAAATGGCAGACGGAACCATGTTTGATGCAGAGTATTATGCAGCAGCTTATCCCGATGTAGTAGCAAACTTCGGAACCAGCGCTGACATGCTGTATCTTCACTACGCACTTTGCGGCAAGGCAGAGGGAAGACTTCCCGTTGCACCCGTAGCCGCAGTACCTTCAGTTGCTACAGGTACAACAGCTGTCGGAGATTTTGATGCAACTTATTATGCAACCAAGTATCCCGATGTAGCTAAGATCCTCAATTATGATCCCGCTCTTCTTAAGCTTCACTATGATCTTTATGGTAAGGCAGAAGGCAGATTCCCCAATGCAGCTTCCGAGAATGCCGCAACCGCAGCAGCAGTTACCGCAACAACCGCAGCAGGCGCTGCAGCTCCCGCAGCAGGAGTTACTCTTTCTTCTCTCGGATCCAGATATGCAGCAGTTTCCGCAGACGTAATGCTTAACGGAACCGGTACCGGATATCACGCTAAGATTTCCCTTCAGAACGGAATCGGAAGCGCAATCAGCTTCGGTATCCAGTATGACCTTTTCGGAGCTAAGCCTTATAACGGAAAGACCGTATATCTTGCAGAGAACGTCGTAAATAAACTTCCCGGCGGACAGGTTTATACCAGACACGGTTATGCAAACCTTGGTGTTCCCACCAATATCATGATCGCGCTGGATACTCAGACCGGAATGGTATATCTGTATGTTAACGGAACTCTTGTAGGCCAGGTTGCCAATACCAACCTTCTCAACGGCAAGCTCAGCGCAGTAGTTGAGGGTGCCGCAAGAATCGACGGAGATACCGTTATCGCAAACTTCTCCAATGTCAGATTCAAGAAGCCCGGAACCACCAATACCAACGGTGACAGAGTTTACTTCTGGCAGACCCAGTCCACCAACGCAGGAATCGCTACTTCATATTCGGGAGCAGCTCCCAACGGATATTGCACATCCAGCAACATCACCGTACAGGGACAGATCGTCGGACTCGGCATATTTGACTGGGACAGCGCGTATGCGAATGTATCCGGAATGGGAGTATACGCCCTCTGGCTGTAATCTGAATTAACAACATAAGCATTAAACGATTAAGAGCTCTGTGCTGACTTTATAAGCCTGCACAGAGCTTTTTTTGTTGGCTGATTTGCACAAAAGATGGAAACTATTTTTAGCTAATGGTCTTCTTGTTCTTAAAAATCCCTTATTTTATAATGGAAACGTAAAAACTAAAATTCGTTTCCAATTATTTCTTTTAGTTTCGATGTATTATCCGGTATCGGATTAATCGACCTATCTGTCCCGGTATCGGCGCTTCATTTGGTAACTGTTTCGATTCTCTTTCATATCGGAAAGGCAGGTTAATATGCAGGATTTCGCAAAACTCAGAAAAACCATATTGGAAGGCTGTATTGAAGTCTATGGCGAGAAGGGCATTAAGTTCACAATGGATGATCTTGCCAAGCATCTCGGCATGAGCAAGAAAACCATATACACGGTCTATCGTGAAAAGAAAACTCTTTTCATGGCTATGGTTGATTATGTATTTGATTCCATCAAGGAAAGTGAGAGAGCGGTAGTTGATGATCCAACGCTTCCCACTGTCGAGAAGATCAGAAAGATTCTGGGAGTCCTTCCCGACAGCTATAAGAACGTGGATCTGAACCAGCTTTATATTCTCCGTGAGAAATATCCGGACATCTATGTGAAGGTTGAAGAAAGACTTGAGACAGGATGGGACATGACCATTTCTCTTATCGAGATAGGCATCAGAGAGGGCGTTATAAGACCCGTCAACATAGCACTTGTGAAGATGATGTTCGAAGCATCTCTTGAACAGTTTTTCTCCAGGGACATACTTGTCAGAAACGAGATCAGCTATATTGATGCGCTTAATGAAGTCGTTGACATCATCGTTGACGGAATCAGCGTTAAATAACGGAGGAAGATATGAAGGAAAGATTTTACTTAAGTGAGAATTGGAAGTTTACTTCGAATTATGAAGACAGAATGCTCTTTCCCGAATATGACGATTCAGCTTTTGAGACAGTAAGGATCCCTCATACCGTAAAAGAAACCGCATTTAATTACTTCGATGAATCGGAGTATCAGATGCTTACTCTTTACAGGAAGCATATAAGCGTTCCCAAGGAGTGGGAAGGTAAATGCATAAAGCTTACCTTTGAAGGTGCGGCGCATTATGCGGATGTATATGTAAACGGCGACAGAGCCGGAAGGCATTACTGCGGATATACCGCATTTACCATAGATGTATCCTCTCTTCTCAAATATGGCACAGATAACCTTATCTCGGTTAAGCTCGACAGCAGAGAAGACCTGGACCAGCCTCCCTTCGGCCATGTCATTGACTACATGACCTACGGCGGACTTTACAGAAATGTTTATCTGGATGTATATGATGCGGCTCATATGGAGAGGCTCTTTATATACTCAGAGATAAACGACACGGGTGTCAAGTTAATTACCACTGCCTATGCCGAGGGTGAAACTTCGGAAGGAACGCTGATCAAAGAATATATTAAAAAGCACGATTCCGATGAAAGCGAAAGAGAGATTGCAAGCTGGGAACTTCCCGCAGAAAGCTCGGCAATATCCATAAGCTGTGATCCGGGAGAAGTGCTTAAGTGGTATCCCGAAGCTCCGGTTTTATACGATGTCAAGGTTAAGATGACTGATAAAAGCGGAAAGGTTCTGGATGAGCAGGTAGTCGTAACCGGTATCAGAAGCGCGGTATGGAAGACCGACGGATTCTATTTAAACGGTGAGAAATATCTCATCAGAGGTCTTAACCGTCATCAGAGCTTTCCCTATGTGGGATACGCAATGCCCGATTCAGTTCAGGCGGAAGATGCAAGGATCCTCAAGGATGAACTTGGTGTCAATGCGGTAAGAACCTCCCATTATCCTCAGTCCCATGCTTTCATTTCAGAATGCGACCGTATTGGACTTCTGGTGTTTACCGAGATCCCCGGATGGCAGCATATCGGCGGCGAAGAATGGAAAAAGCAGGCTGTTGAGAATGTTAAGGAAATGGTTCTCCAGTACAGGAATCATCCCTCCATAATACTCTGGGGTGTAAGGATAAACGAATCGGGTGATGATCACGATTTCTATGTTCAGACCAATTCCTGTGCAAGAAGCCTCGATCCTTCGAGACAGACCGGAGGCGTAAGATGCTTTAAAAAGAGCGAGCTTCTTGAAGATGTATATACATTCAATGATTTCTCACACACCGGAGGAAAAACGGACGGATGCAATCCCAAGAAGGCGGTTACTTCCGATGTGAATAAGCCCTACATAGTCACCGAGTACGGCGGACATATATATCCCACCAAAGCTTTCGATGACGAAGAGCACAGAAAAGAGCACTCCTTAAGACACGCCAAAGTTCTGGACGGAGTTGCATCCGAGGGCGATATTGCAGGATCCTTCGGCTGGTGTATGTTCGATTACAACACCCACAAAGATTTCGGAAGCGGAGACCGTATATGCTATCACGGCGTAACGGATATGTTCAGAAATCCCAAGCTTGCCGCTTATGTCTATGCTTCATTGGGATCCTCAGAGCCGGTTCTTGAACTTTCGGCTTCCATGGATATCGGAGAGCATCCCGAAAGCAGGATCGGAGAAGCCTGGATTTATACAAATGCCGACAGCGTGAAGATGTACAAAAACGACATCCTCATTAAGGAATACTTCCCTTCGGATTCACCTTATAAATATCTTTCACACGGACCTATCCTGGTTGACGATTATGTGGGAGATGCCATCAGAAAGGGAGAGGATTTTACCCCTGCTCAGGCAGAGGACGTCAAGTTCCTTCTCAACCAGTATGCACTTTACGGAATGGATGAACTTGGCCCCAAGGCAAAAGCAATCGCTGCAAAATGTCTTACCGTATACAGGATGACAATGGAGCAGGCAAATCAGCTCTACGGAAAATACGTCGGAAACTGGGGCGGTGATGCAGTTACCTACAGATTTGACGCATTAAAGGGCGGAGAAGTCGTTAAGAGTATTACAAAAGAGACGGTAAGAGAGATCAGACTTACTGCGGAGTGCTACAAGACAGATCTCGTTGAAAACGAAACCTATGATGTGGCAGCGGTAAGGATCATTGCCGAAGACCAAAACGGCAACCACATACCGTATTTTAACGAACCTGTTTTACTGCGGGCAGATGGTCCCGTCAAGATAATAGGTCCCTCGGCTATATCGCTTAAAGGCGGCATGGGAGGAACTTATATCAAAACCATCGGAGAAGAAGGGGAAGCAGTGCTTCATATAGTCAATATGCAGGCCGGGGAGATCAAAATCACATTTAATATCAGGGTGAACAGAGCACCGCAGATTTGATCAAGGAGGCAATATGGATAATAAAAAACTGTCAGTAGGCGAAAAGGCCGCATACGGAATAGGTGCGGTCGGTAAAGACATGGTATACATGCTCTCCGCCAGCTACGTTCTGTATTATTTTCAGGACCTGCTCGGAGTAAATTCGGTTGCAATGGGACTTATACTTCTCATTGCGAGAGTCTTTGATGCATTTAACGATCCCATCATGGGAGTCGTGGTTGCCAAGACCCATACCAGATGGGGAAGATTCCGTCCCTGGCTCCTGATCGGAACCATCACCAACGCAGTTGTTTTATTTGCAATGTTTGCTTGCCCTCCCAGCCTGGATGCCAGGGGACTTGTGGCATATGCTGCAGTTACTTATATCCTCTGGGGAGTAACCTATACCATGATGGATATCCCTTACTGGTCAATGATCCCTGCATTCACCAAGGGCGGTAAGGAAAGAGAAGGACTTACAACTCTTGCAAGAAGCTGTGCCGGAGTGGGAAGTGCTCTTGTTACCATCTTTACCGTAAAGTTTGTACAGACGCTCGGTAACAGATTTGCGGGAACCGGAGTGAGCGATACCGTAAAAGAAATCCTCGGTTTCAAATACTTCGCACTTATCATAGCAATACTGTTTGTTGTATTCATCGCCATTACCTGCGCTGCAGTTAAGGAACAGAGCCTTGTTGATATGAAGACCGCATCTGTAGGCGACATGTTCAAGGCGCTTATTACAAACGACCAGGCTATGACCGTTGTTATCGCCATCGTACTCATCAATTCATCGATCTACCTTACTTCCAATCTGGTCATTTATTTCTTTAAGTACGATTTCGGCGGAATAAAATGGGGCGACAGCTACACCCTGTTTAACATGTTCGGAGGCGGAACTCAGATTATTTCCATGATGGTATTCTATCCTCTGCTCAGAAAGTTTTTGAGCAATGTGAAGGTATTCTATGTATGTATCATCAGTGCAATCACCGGATATGCGACTCTCTTTGTGATCGCATTTACCAATATGACTTCCGTATATGTACTCTTTATCCCCGGATTCTTTATCTTCGCAGCAAACGGAGTTCTGCAGGTTATCACAACCGTATTCCTTGCCAACACCGTTGATTACGGCGAACTTAAAAACCACAGACGTGACGAGAGTGTCATTTTCTCCATGCAGACATTTGTTGTTAAGCTGGCAAGCGGTATTGCCGCATTCGCCGCATCTCTCTGCCTCCAGATCAACAATCTCCAGAAGGATGTGGAACAGACCGATGAAGCAATCGACTATTCACTTGCTGTTTCGGCTTCGTCCAAACTTGGCCTTAGAATGACCATGGCTATTATCCCTGTTGCCGGACTGGTTGTTGCACTCGTTGTTTTCTATAAGAAGTATATTCTGAATGATGCCAAGATCTCCGAGATCACCAAAGAACTTGAAGCTAAAAAAGTTTCTGATACCTGGCCCGAAAGATTCGAGTAAGTAACCGGTAAAGGAGGCACATATGGCAGACAGATCAAAGAAGATATTCGGAAATAAAATAAGTGACCGTGATTATAAAAAGGCACTTAAATCAAAACAGAAATTCATCAAAAAGTTCGGTGACGATTCGGATAAGGACTATCCTGTAAGGATCGAGAAGAACAAATATATCGGCGACAGCCTCGGTGTTAACAATGTGCTTGTGGGAGATCTCTCCAGGAATGCACATTACGATCCCGAAAGAAAAGCGGAAGCTCTTGAATGGGACCTTGATAAAGGAATCATCGTCGGAAACATCCGTATGGGCTTCGGACACTATCGCATATCCATGGCCATAGCATCCGCTGCAAAGTCCATGGGCTATGTGCCTTACTGGATGGATCTCAATTCATACGGCGAAACAACCTGCACCAAGGTTATAGGCGCTCAGAATGATCTGTATTCACTTGGTTCGAGAATGTCCAAGAATCCCATATTCAATAAACTGGTCTGGGAACCTGTTAATTACGAGGGCTTCCGCGCATTAAGCTACAATGCATCGGATCAGAAAAATGCCGAGCTTATGGCTCCGGTTTACAGAAATGTTCCCAAGGATATTCCTGTGGTCGGAACTCATGTATGGCCTGCACAGGCTGCCCTTCATGCGGGAATGAAATATGTGGTAAATGCCATTCCCGATAACTGGCCCATGGCACTTCATTTTGCGGAAGGCGCTATCCATACCGTGCAGTGCCATAACGCATATATGGGTTACAGCATTTGCAACGGGATGAACAAGTCGGCTGTATGCGAGCCTATGCCCGAAGGAACTCTTGAATACACCGGCCACTATATCGATCATGAGCTTGTAAGCAATATAGAGGCTGATTGTGAAGCGAGGATGAAGAGAAGGGCAGACGGAAAACCTATGCGTTTTCTCCTTACAATAGGAGGCGCAGGTGCCCAGAAAGAAATCTTTGCGGCAATCATAGATTACCTGCTTCCTCAGATCAGATCCGGAAATGCAGCCCTTTTTGTCAATGTAGGTGATTACAGAAATGTCTGGGATGAGCTTAAGAAAGAGATTCCCGGAATGGATGCACTTTGCACCGAGCATATGGATAACTGGGAAGATACCGCCGGATTTGCCGAGAAGATTCTGGATTCTGATAAGGATATCGCAGGCATTCACGGATTCTGGCATAAGAATATATTCGAAGCGGTTTACTGCACCAATCTTCTCATGAGAGGAAGTGACGTACTTGTCACAAAACCTTCGGAGCTTGCTTTCTATCCCGTGCCCAAACTTTTCATCAGAAGAGTAGGTAAGCATGAGATGTGGGGAGCTATTCACTCCGCAGAGATCGGCGACGGTACCCTTGAGTGCAGGGATATCCCTCACACTCTTCAGATGATAGACAGATTCCTGGGAACTTCACTTCTCGACGAAATGAGCAGACAGATCATTGCCAATAAGAAGTCCGGAATATATGACGGCGCATACAAGGTCGTCGAGATAGCTATGGGAATGAAGAATAGATAATTCTTTATAAGGAGAAAAACTATGATACGTCATATATATGATCATGCATGGGTTCTTGATACTCCTAAAACCACATATGCATTTGCATTGATCCCCACCGGCCAGCTCGAGCATTTATATTACGGCCGCAGGATCGGTATAGAAGGGGGCGAAGGGGCACTGGATGCTCTGACGGAAAAGCATGCATTTGCTCCCGGTAATACATGTGTATATGACAACGATCACCTCGGCTATTCTCTTGAGGATATGAGACTGGAGATGAGTTCCTACGGAAAAGGTGACCTGAGAGATCCTTTTGTGGATATCACCTTTGAAGACGGATCCTCTACCTGTGATTTTCAGTTTGACAGTTTTGTCATAGATGATAAAGAGCCTGCATCCGATACTCTGCCCGTTTCATATGATGAGAGCGGAAAGTGCGAGCATCTGTGCGTAACACTTGCTGAAAAAGCAAAAGGCGTTAAACTTCATCTTCACTACTATGTATACGAAGACTGCGACTGTATCTGCAGGATGTCTGTTTTGGAGAATTCTTCGGGTTCGGAAATTGTTCTTAAGAAACTGATGAGTTCTCAGATAGATTTTGACCGTGCGGGATATGTATTTACTTCTTTTGGCGGAGCCTGGGCAAGAGAGATGCAGAAGTCCTCGGTTATTCTGGCAAGAGGCAAGTATGTTAATTCATCCAGAAGCGGAGAATCATCACACAGGGCTAATCCTTTTGTGATGTTGCATCCTCAGTTGACATCCGAAGATGCGGGTGATGTATACGGATTTAACCTGATCTACAGCGGCAATCATTATGAGGCAGCTGAGGTTTCTCCTTTCGGAAAAACAAGATTTATGTCAGGTATTAATCCTGACGGATTTGAATTCAGACTTTCCCCCGGAGAAAAGTTTGAATCCCCTGAAGCCGTAATGACTTATTCTGCGGATGGGTTTAACGGACTCAGCCGTCATATGCATCGCTTTGTAAGAGAGCATGTTGTAAGGGGCGAGTGGAAAAAGAAAGAGCGCCCCGTTCTCTTAAACAGCTGGGAAGCCGCATATTTTGACATTGATGAGAAGAAGCTCGTTAAGCTGGCTAAGGCCGGTAAGGAAGTCGGAATAGAACTTCTCGTCATGGACGACGGATGGTTCGGTGAAAGAAACGATGACCATTCCAGCCTCGGTGACTGGGATGTTAATCCCAAGAAACTTCCCGGAGGACTTAAGTCTCTTGCTGATAAGATCACTGCACTGGGTATGGGCTTTGGTATCTGGGTGGAACCTGAGATGGTTTCGGAGAAATCCAAATTGTACGAAGCTCATCCCGACTGGGCGATTCAGATTCCCGGAAGAGACCATTCCGAGGGAAGATGGCAGAGGATACTTGATCTGACCAATCCTGAGGTGTGTGATTATATCGTCGATAAACTCAGCAATGTTTTTTCATCTGCGGATATCTCATATGTAAAGTGGGATATGAACAGAACTTTCACGGATGTATATTCCCGGAACCTTCCGGCTGAGAAGCAGGGCGAAGTGTTCCACAGATATATCTGCGGTCTGTACTCCGTTATGAAGAGACTTACGAAAGAATTCCCCCATATCCTTTTTGAAGGATGTGCATCCGGCGGAAACAGATTTGATCTGGGAATACTGAGCTATTTCCCTCAGATATGGGCAAGTGATGATACGGATCCCGTATGCAGGACCGCTATTCAGAACGGATACAGCTACGGTTATCCCATGTCGACGCTTTCCGCACATGTATCCGCAAGTCCCAATCATCAGACCCTTCGTGAGACATCACTTGAGACGAGATTTAACGTTGCAGCATTCGGTGTATTCGGATATGAGCTAAATCTCTGCGATATGAAAAAAGAAGACCTGGCCGCCATAAAGGCGCAGATCGAGCTTTACAAAAAGTGGAGACCTGTACTGCAGTTCGGAGAGTTCTACCGCGGAAGAAATGCAGGCTCCCTTCCTATCAACGGTGTATCGGCAGATCCGAACGCTGAAGGTAACCTTACCGAGTGGACAGTGGTGAGTGAGAACAGTGAAAAGGCTGTCGGCTTCCTGATGCAAAAGCTTGTGGTTCCCAATTCTCAGTTCCACACCTATTTTGCAAAGGGCCTTAATGAGGATGGCATTTATCACTTCTATAACAGATCCCTTAAGATAGATGTCAGGGAATTCGGAGATCTGGTTAATACCGCATCACCCATCCATTTAAAACAGGACGGCGTTTTGATCGATATCGTAGCAAGGTTCGTTAAGATGGATACGGAAAACGAGGACCTGAAAGCTTCGGGATCCGCCCTTATGTATTCCGGAGTGCATCTTAAAGCCGCTTTCGGCGGAACGGGCTTTAATTCCGAAGTCAGGCATTTCCCCGATTTCGCATCCAGAATATATTTTATGGAAAAAGAGTAAGCACATGGCCCTCCTTACGGCTCGCCTGTAGGGAGGGTTTTCTTTTTTGATAAATATGAAAATGATTTTCATTTCTTATTGACAGAACAGGGACTCACGGTTAAAATTGGGAATGGTTTTCAGTTTTGTATCACTAACCGAGGAGGTAGGAGCAGTGTACGGCATAAAAATGAATAAGTTCACAGCGCTTGTTTCCCTCCCTGTCTGTGCACTGCTGCTGGTCCTCTCGCTTATGTCCGCGTATTATGTTGCGTCGGAAAGTGCTCATGAATGTCACGAAGAGGATTGTCCGGTATGTGCCGCTCTTGAGGTTTGTGAAGCACTTCTTAACCGTATAGGAAGCACGATTCCTCTGATGGGGATCGCTGCGATAGTTTATATGACTTATTTCCGGGCGCTCGGCCTTGAATTCGGAAATCTCCCGGAAAGGTCACTCGTAGAGGAAAAGATCCGAATGAACAATTGATTGAGATATCGGATCAGACATAAGTTTTATCAGTCCATGGAGGAATTATAATTATGAAAAAAATGTTTACTAAGATCGCAGCAATTCTTTGCTCTGCGTTTATGCTTACTGCCTGTGCAGGTCAGGAATCCGGTACAGCACATTCTGCAGGTTCCGATAAACTCTCTATTGTAACTACTATCTTCCCCGAGTATGACTGGGTTATGCAGATCCTCGGTGATAAAGCAGGTGATGCGGATGTTACCATGCTCCTTGATAACGGCGTAGATCTTCACAGCTATCAGCCTGTAGCGGAGGATATCTTAAAGATTGCAAATTGTGATGTCTTCATTTACGTCGGCGGCGAGTCCGACGGATGGGTGGATGATGCT
>JAEEGL017128690.1_pt1 | contig 15345 bp, 10 predicted proteins | sample 9134231 | NCBI WGS metagenome assembly JAEEGL01 (sample SAMN16246548, study PRJNA631951) | gut metagenome | biome: gut microbiome; feature: rumen; material: fiber-attached | host: Bos | place: Iran: Karaj | collected 2018-10 | reverse complement strand
CCGGATAACGCCCTGCTTATATCGCCTGTCGCGGATATGGAAAAGCTGATAACCGGGATGATGGCGGCGGCGGGGATCACCGAGGCGGAGCTTAAAAGCAAGGGCGTGATCCCCACCCCGTTCGGCGAGCCGATCTCGTGGGAATATCTTTGCTACGCGCGCGCCAACCCGCTTTACTGGGAGGTGCCGACGCGCATCCTCCGCGGCGAAAACGACGCGCTGGCGGACAGTTCCTCCGTCGCGGAGCTTGCGGAACGCATAAACGCCGAACTTACGGTAATGCCAGGGGGCGAGCACTGGTTCCACACCCCGGAGCAGATGCGCTTTCTGAATGAATGGATACGCGGAAAAACGCCGCGAGGGGCGGCAGGTTCAGCGAATTGTGAAGAGTGAATAGTGAAAAGCGAAGCGCCGCGGCTGTTGCCGCGGGCGCTTTTTCGTTTTTCCGAATAAACAAAGAAAAGCCGCCGACGGCGGCTTTTGGTTATCGTTATACAGTTACTTTCGATTTATCCAGCGTGGTGTATTCCAGCGGGATGCCGTATTCGCGCTCGTAAACGCGGCGCCAGGCGTCGAAGTTCTTTTCCAGCATATCCTCCACGCGGGCGCGGTAGGAAAGCGCGCGGTCGGGGTAGATCGGTTCGCCGATATGGATGGTGTATTCCTGAACGTAGAACCCGTCCTCACCCATAATATCGGAATCGCTCATCGTGATAAAGCAGGGCAGAACCGGCACGTTGTTGCGCGCGGCGATAACGTACGCCCCGGTCTTTAAGGGCTTGGGCTTGCGGTAGTTCCACCACATGCTCTGCTCCGGGTAGACCAGCACGAAGTTCCCCTCGCGCAGGAGTTCGTTCGTCGCCTCCATAAACTTTGTGAGCGTGCGCATATTGGATGAAAGCGGCAGCGTGTTGCAGTGCCGCATAAGGAAGCCGTAGAACCCGGGGAACGAGGTGTAGTTGCCCTCTTTTATAACGCGGTAGAAGTTCCGGTCGGTCTTGTCGGACGCCTCGTAGGCGAGCTGTATCGCAAAGCTGTCGAAGGCGTTGAAGTGGTTGCAGGTGATCACCGCGCCGCCTTTAAGCGAATTGAAGTTCTCGATGCCTTTTATTTCTTTGATTATGAGCTTCTTTTCCTCGATAAGATTGTTCACGAAGCGCCGCGCGATCATAAACGCGAATTTTGTTTTTAACTTTTCGCGGCGGCTGCGGCGGAAATAATCTATCTCGTCGGGCAGCAGCTCGCGGGAGGGCGGATCGTCCTCCACGTCCTCGTCGAACCTGCCGGCGCGCTCGTATTCTTCGATCTTCTGCAGGATCTCCACGCGGTCGGGCGCGCAGTTCGCGTTTGCGGTGATGCTCATATAATTGTCCTCCCGTTCTATCTCGCTGCGGGCCAGCGCAAGCAGACCGCCGCCGACGCGCAGATCGCGTTCGCGCTCCGCGTCGGTGTATTCCTCCAGCTCGCGCAGGAGTTCGGAATAAACCGGCGTTTCTCCCGCAAAGCGCCAGAAAACGTCCGCGTATTTGCAATCGCGGAAATGCCAGGGCTTGTTCGCCATATTGTAGTGGATGATGTTCGCTTCGGAGATCGGAAAAGCAAGGTCGCAGAACGTTTCGGCGTTCCAGCGGCTGTCAAGCCAAAGCACCCTGCCGCGGCAGATCACGTTGAGATAGTCCTGATCCTGCGCGACGATGAAATTATAGGTGTTGAGAAGCTGTATGAACCTGTCCAGCACGTAGCCGACGCGGAATTTATCGCAGTTTATAAGCAGCATACCCGCCTGCAGGTATTCCCCGCGCGGGATGCCGAGAACGCGTTCGACGTATTCGCCGAAGGTGTCGTTATCGGTAACCACCCTGTCCGCGCAGGCGGCAAGCAGGTCCCCGCCCAGCTCGGTGCGGTACAGTTCGCTTATATCGCCCTGGACTATCGTGTCGCTGTCGATATATATCGCCTTGTCGTATTCGGGGTGCATCTCCGCTATGAAAAAGCGGTAGTAGGTCGTGACCGAATAATAATCGCGCACGGGGAGCTTTTCGGAAATGGTGGAAAGATATTCGTTCACGTCGTCGAAGATCACGCTGAAATTGGCGTCGGCAAGCGAAAGCAGAATTTTGCGCGACTCCTCCGACATTCCGGTGCTGAGCACGTGCACGTTGTATTTATTCAGCCGCGAAGCGTTCTTTTTCAACGAATAGATCGATACCGCGGCGTATTTTGCGAATCTGTCGTCGCAGGCGTAAAAGATCGGTATTGTCGTCTTATCCATCGTTTACCTCTTGTTTGAATCGTTCTTTAAGGCGAAGATATTCATCCAGCACGTCGTCGAACTCTTTGTATCCGAAAACCTTGCGCACACGCTCCGTCTGCCATTGTTTTATGTTTTCGGTATGCGGGTAAGGCAGCCAAAAAAGCCGTTTTGAAAAATGCCTTACCACCGTGTGCTTATGCAGGAACTTCTGGTCGTTGAACCTCTGCGGGAGCAGTTTTTTCCTTGTCGTCGAACGGAACAGCGCGCTCTGGTCGGCGAACAGCAGCTTTTTTTCGCGCAGGAGCCCGCGCGAAGCCGCGAGTATCCCGGTCTGCTTCATTTTTTGAAGATTGAAAAGCAGCACTCCGGCGTTTATGTAGTCCGGGCGGAGCAGATATTTGCCGTAATGGTCGCGCGCGGCGGCGTATTCGTATTCCGAAACGTCGGTATCGTACAGCAGGCGGATGTCGCGGTTGAACATAACGTCCGCGTCGAGATAAAGTATCTTGTCCGGCATATCCGGCACGAGGTCGGCAAGCAGGCGCAGCAGCGTATAGGGCGAGCAGTAGGCGCTTTCGTTCGGGCAGCCGCCGAATTCGCGCGCGTAGTATTCCCCGACGTCGTGCAGAACGCAGGAATTGCCGGGGTTGTATTTTTTTATCGCTTCGCCGAAAAAGCGCATCTGCTTTTCGCCGACCGGCCTGTATTCCGGTTTGATATGCGAAGCGTCCATTGTGAAAACGTGAAAAACGAACGGTTCGGCGGTCTCGGTGCGCATCAGCGCGGAAAGCGCCCCGGTAAGCATTCCGTCGAACACTTTGTCGTTGCCGCAGTACAGTACGTTTATCATTCTTTTTCTTCCTGTTTGATATATTCGACGGTCACGCAGTCGGAATTTTTCGCCCGGTCGCACATCGCGTTATAGACCGAATCGCGCAGAGCGGCGCGCGCCGCCCGCGCGGAAGCGCCCTCCGGCGGGTAAAACGGGCCGTCGACGTAGGTAACGATGCGCGGCTTTTTGGAAAAGCGGCGTTTTTGATAGGTGTCGGTAAAGCAGAACACCGGGACCTTCAACGATACCGGATAGCCGAACGAAACGTCGGTAAAAGGCCTTATCCCGGTGTAAAAAGGCCAGATATGGGCTTCCGGGTAGATCGCGACGGCGCGTTTTTCGCCTATGCGGCGGTCGATCGCGGCGCGGAAGTTCTTGTAAGCCGCCATACCCTCCGGCAGCGGGAGCGCGCCCATTGAAGCGGCGGCGAGCCCGATACGCGGGATCGAAACGTTGGCGGCGCTGCAGACGACGTATACCCTTTTCGGGAACGCGAGCATTGAAGGGATGCAGGTGTTGCAGATAGCGTGGGTGTGGTTGCCGTAAAGGAAAAACCCGGTCTTTACGCCTTTCAGTTTTTTCCTGCTGACGGTCTTATGCCGCCAGACGAGTTTAAGATAGCAGAACGCGGCGGGAGTCGCGACGACGCGGTACCAGAAAAACGCGGTGAATCGCCTGAACAGCGAATCGCGGCAGTATTCATAGGAGCCGTCGATACGGCGCGGCTCGATACGCGCTTCGGAAAATTCGTCGTTCAGTTCGTCGCGGTAATATATGATTTTGCGCTCGTCCAACCGGTTCACGCCTTTCGTTTGTTGTCCCGCCCCTGCGGTTTGATTATAGCAGAAAAGTCCTTTTTTGGCAACCTACGGAGCCGGACAAAAACCCCACTATACGAACCGTAGCCCGGTAGAGGGCTTTCTCTACCTCTCTACCGTCGGTAGAAAACGGCTCCGTTAAGCCGTTTCGGGGCAAAATAACGCGGCTGCCCGCGCGTGTGCGCGATTTTTTACAAATGCATTATCACACACAATGGTTAAGCAAAGATTAACTGCGGCAAAAACCGTCTTCACGCGCGCGGACGTCCAGCGCCATAGCGAGTATGGCGCCGTGGTCCCCGGCAAGCGGGTTTTCGCCGCGGACCTCATAGACCGGGTCGCCGCGCAGCCCGCTTTCGTCGCTTTTGCGAAGCACGGAGAACGAGACGGTCCCGGGATTTCCGCCCTCCGGCGAAAGGGTGATGAGCGAAAGCTCGCCTTCGGCGGTATCGCGCGTTTCGCGCGTGAATAGGTACCACCCCGCGGAGGCGGCGTCGTCGTCCGCGCGCGGGGCAAGACCGCCTTCGAGCCCGGTGAGGAACGGCAGAGTGACTATCCGCGTGCGCGGATCGCGCCCCGGGGCGGTGGCGGCGGGCAGCATACGCAGGTCCGCGGCTTTTAATCCGGTCTCCTCGCGCAGCTCGCGCGCGGCGCCGGTATAGGCGTCCTCGTCCGGTTCAAGGAATCCGCCGGGGAAAGCAAGCTTTCCCAAAAACGGATGCCCTCCCCTTTTTATAAGCAGGACCTTGTTGCTGCGCAGGCAGATTATGTCTACCGTTACGGACGGGCGTTCGAATTTCGAAGCGTCGTACCGGGCGAGGAATTCTTTTTCCGTAAGTCCGTTTTTATCCCGTAGTTCTTGCATAAATTCCTCCGTTTACAGCGGGTTTTTCTTTATTTTTCCGTTTGCGCGCGGATATTCCGCAGGGGTAGCCCGCGTCTTTTTTATTACGCAAATCGTGTGGAGATATTCGTATTCGGGTAGCGTAATATTAATTATGTCAACCAATTCGCCGCCGAGCTTTTCCATCGCGTTTTTCGCTTCCGCGGCTTCTTCTTTTCCCTTTTCGCCCTTCATCGCCGCGAAGTATCCGCCGGGCGTTACGAACGGCAGGCACAGCTCGCACAGGAGGTTCAGCTTTGCCACCCCACGCGAAACGGCGATGTCGAACCCCTCGCGGTATTCCGGCAGGCGCGAAAGCTCCTCCGCCCTGCCGCAGAGCGTGCGCAGGTTGTTTATCCCGGCTTTAAGCGCCGCCTCCCGCACGAAATCCAGCTTTTTCGCGGTGGAATCGTTCGCGGTGACAAGGCATTCCGGCGCGCAGACCGCCAGCGGCAGAGCCGGGAACCCGCCGCCGCAGCCGACGTCTATGATCTTCTTCCCCGGCGTGAACAGCCCGGTGCTCAAAAGCGAGAGCGAATCGTAGATATGCAGCAGCGCGATACCCTTTTCGTCGGTTATGGCGGTGAGGTTCGTCACCCTGTTCCTTTCGGCGAGCATCCGCGCGACCGCGCACAGTTTAAGGCGGTCTTCCGCCCCGATACCCGGCAGGTATTTCCGTAAATACGCGTCTGTCACTCGGTTTTTCCTCCCTGCGAAAGCCAGATGAGCAGCACCGAAACGTCCGACGGCGAAACGCCGCTTATGCGCGACGCCTGCCCTATGCTCTTCGGTTTCTGCGCGTTCAGCTTCTGCGCCGCTTCGATCCGCAAGCCCCTGATCTTTGAATAATCCGCGTCCGCGGGCAGAAGCTTTTCCTCCAGCTTGCCGAAGCGTTCCACCTCCGCGAGCTGACGTTTTATATATCCCTCGTATTTTATCTCGGTCTCCGCCCGGGCGAACGCCTCGCGCGGGAAGCGCTCCTCGTCCCCCGCGAGCGCCGCGACGTCCCAAACGCTTATGCCGGGGCGGCGTATCAGCTCCGCTTTGGGGAATCCGGTCCCGGAGCGTTCGTAGCCGCGGGATTCGAGCAGGTCGTCGAGCTTTTCGGAAGCGCGAACGCTTTCGCTTTCCAGCGCGCGTATCGCGGCGCGGACCTCTTCCTCTTCTTTAAGGAATCTTTCGTATTCTTCGTCGCTCACCAGCCCGACCGCGTGCCCTTTCGGCAGCAGGCGCGCGCGGGCGTTGTCCTGCCGCAGCAGAAGGCGGTATTCGCTGCGCGAAGTCATTATCCTGTACGGCTCGTTCGTGCCTTTGGTCACAAGATCGTCGATCAGCGTGCCGATATAGCTTTCCGCGCGTGTGAGCGTGAACGGCTCTTTGCCTTTTACCTTCAACGCGGCGTTTATCCCCGCGACAAGCCCCTGCGCGGCGGCTTCCTCGTAACCCGAGCTGCCGTTGAACTGTCCGGCGCCGAAAAGCCCGCGCAGAGCGCGGAATTCCAGCGTGGGTTCTAGCTGAGTCGGGTCGCAGCAATCGTATTCTATCGCGTAGGCGGTGCGCATGAAGCGCGCGTTCTCCAGCCCTTTTATGCTGTGGACGAGCTTTAACTGCACCTCCTCCGGCAGCGAGCTGGAAAGCCCCTGCAGATATACCTCCTTCGTGTCGAGCCCCATCGGCTCCACGAATATCTGGTGCCTTTCCTTATCCGCGAACCGCACGACCTTGTCCTCGATGCTCGGGCAGTAGCGCGGCCCGGTGCCGTGTATCACGCCCGAAAACAGCGGTGAACGGTGCAGGTTTTCGCGGATGATGCGGTGCGTTTCCGCGTTCGTATAGGCGACGTAGCAGGGTTTTGAATTCCCGCGCTTTTCGCCCCTTCCGAACATCGTGGGGTCCTCGTCGCCGTCCTGCCGTTCGAGAACCGAATAATCGATACTGTCGGCGTGGACGCGCGGCGGCGTGCCGGTCTTGAACCGCACCAGCTTAATCCCGAGCTCCCTTAACGAATCGCAGAGCCGCAACGCGGGAAGCGTGTTGTCCGGGCCGGAGGAATAGGATTCCTCGCCGACGATTATCCTGCCGCCCAGGGAGGTCCCGGTGGCGATAACGACGCATTTCGCGGGGAAATGCGCGCCGAAAGAGGTAAGCACCCCTGTAACGCGTCCGTCGGCGGCGGTGATCCCCACCACCTCCGCCTGTTTAAGAGTAAGGCCCGGAGTCGTTTCGGCGACGCGCTTCATATAATCGCGGTATTTCACTCGGTCCGCCTGCATCCGCAGCGAGCGCACGGCGGGACCTTTGGAGGCGTTGAGCATACGGCTCTGGAGCATAACGGCGTTCGCCGCCCTGCCCATTTCGCCGCCGAGCGCGTCGATCTCGAAAACGAGATGCCCCTTCCCCGTCCCGCCAATGGAGGGGTTGCAGGGCATATTGCCCACAAGGTCGAGCGTGAGCGTGAACAGTGCGGTCTCACAGCCCATCCGCGCGCTTGCGAAAGCCGCCTCCAGCCCGGCGTGCCCCGCCCCTATAACTATTACGTCAAACGAAGTCGATTCGTAAGTCTGCATATTTCCTTTACCCGATGTGTTTCAGTTTATATAAACGTAAAAATATTCTTTTTTCGAAAGCGCCTGCGCTTTTTGGGGTTAATTATTTCCCTACGCAGAAATGCGAGAAAATCTCCGTGACTATCTCCTCGCCCACTCTGCGGCCGTCCGCTTCGTAAAGCGCCTCCAGCGCGCGTTCGATATCCATTCCCGCCACGTCCTGCGTGTAGCCGGAAAGCGCGTTTATCGCGCCCTCCACGGCGGCGCGGGCGCGCTCGATGGCGGCGTACTGGCGGGCGTTAAGCACTATTTCGTCGTTTTCGCCGACCGATCCCGCGCCGACGAGCAGCGAGATTTGTTTTTCTATTTCCTTCGCGCCCTCGCCGTTCAGCGCGGACACCTCCGCGCACAGCGCGAACGGCGGCTTGAACGCCGGCGCGGCGAGATCGCGCTTGTTCATAACGCATACCGTCCGGTCCGCAAGCCCCGCCGCGTTTATAGCGGAAATTATCCGTTCGTCGCCTTCGTCCGGCTGCCGGGAGCCGTCGAAAACGGCAAGCACCATTTCCGCTCTGCCGACAGCTTTTATACTGCGCTCGACGCCGAGCTTTTCCACCGCGTCGGCGGATTCGCGTATGCCGGCGGTATCCGAAAGCCGCAGCACGTAATCGCCCACGCGTACGGTTTCGGTGACCACGTCGCGCGTGGTCCCGGCGATATCGGTAACGATAGCCCTGTCCTCGCCGCAAAGCAGGTTGAGCACCGAGCTTTTGCCGACGTTCGGTTTGCCGATTATAACGGTTTCTATCCCCTCGCTTATCGCCTTGCCGTAGCGGTGGCTTTCGGCGAGTTTTTTGAGTTTTTCGTGTATTTCGCAAAGGCGCGCGCGCATTTCGGGAACGCCGACGTCCGTCATATCCTCGTCCGGGTAATCGATGAACGCGTACACCGAGGCGGCAAGCCGCGTCAATTCCTCCGCAGTTGCGGCGATCCCGCGGGAGAGCGAGCCGCCCGCCTGCTTCGCCGCGACTCCGAGCGAGCGTTCGCTTTTCGCGTCGATGATATTCCCTATCGCTTCCGCCTGAGTCAGCGTGAGCTTGCCGTTTATAAAGGCGCGTTTGGTGAACTCGCCGGGGCCCGCCGCTTCCGCGCCCGCGGCCAACGCCGCCGAAAGCAGCTTCCGCGCGCAAAGCACGCCGCCGTGGCAGTGCAGTTCCGCCACGTCCTCGCCGGTGAACGAGCGCGGCGAATTGAAAACGACGCAGAGCCCGTCGTCGAACACGCCGTCGCGGTCACGGAACGAGCCGTAGTACGCGCGCGCCTGCGAGCGCTTCGCGAACGCCGCTTTGTTCGCGGGGGAAAACACCTTTTCCGCCACGGAAAAGGCGTCGGCGCCGCTTATTCTGATTATCGCGACTCCTCCGCGCCCGGGCGGGGTGGATATCGCCGCAACGGTCCCGTTCATATAAAACGCTCCTTTCGATCCCGGTCCGCAGACCGATTCAGTTTATTATAGCGCGTTTTTCCCCGGTTTGCAATTATTTTTGAAAAATGCTATATACTTTTTTGAATTTTCGTGTTATAATATACTTGAAAAGTTATGTATTCTTACAAAGGAGCTTTGCGAATGTCTCTCATAACCAAAATATTCGGGACCTACAGCGAAAAGCAGATAAAAAAGATAATCCCGGTGGTGGATAAAATAGAAGCGCTCGACGCGGAATATTCCGCCATGAGCGACGAGGCGCTGCGCGGCAAGACCGCCGAATTCAAAAACCGCCTTAAAAACGGCGAAACGCTTGACGACATACTTCCGGAAGCGTTCGCCGCCGTGCGCGAAGCGTCGTGGCGGGTATTGGGCAAAAAGCATTTCCGCGTTCAGCTTATCGGCGGCGTGGTGATACATCAGGGCAGGATAGCCGAAATGAAGACCGGCGAGGGCAAAACGCTTATGGCGACGCTGCCGGCTTATCTCAACGCGCTGACCGGGAACGGCGTGCACATAGTCACCGTGAACGATTACCTTGCCAAGCGCGACAGCGAATGGAACGGGAACATATTCCGCTTTCTCGGCGTGTCCGTGGGGCTTATAATAAACGGGCTCGGCACGAAACAGCGGCAGGACGCGTATAACGCGGACATCACCTACGGCACGAACAACGAATTCGGGTTCGACTACCTGCGCGACAATATGGTGGTCTACAAGGAACAGATCGTTCAGCGCGGGCACGCGTTCGCCATAGTGGACGAGGTGGACTCCATACTTATCGACGAGGCGCGCACCCCGCTGATAATCTCCGGCCCCGGCGAGGAATCGAGCGAGATGTACCGCAAGGCGGACGATTTCGTTAAAAAGTTAAAATGCTACCGTATTAAAGAGTTCGACGCCAAGAAGAGCGACGAGGACATAGAGGAAGACTACATAGTGGACGAAAAGGCGAGAAGCTGTATGTTCACCACGAAAGGTCTGGAAAAGGCGGAAAAGCACTTCGGTCTGGAAAACATAGGCGACGGCGAGAACAACGAGCTTATGCACTACCTTAACAACGCGATACGCGCGCGCGGCGTTATGCAGCGCGACATCGACTACGTCGTTACCGACGGCAAGGTGGTGATAGTCGACGCGTTCACCGGGCGCATAATGCCTTCGCGCCGTTTCAACAACGGGCTTCACCAGGCGATCGAGGCAAAAGAGGGCGTGGACGTTCAGAAGGAGAACCGCACTCAGGCGACGATCACCTTCCAGAACTATTTCAGGATGTATAAAAAGCTTTCCGGCATGACCGGTACGGCGATGACGGAAGAAAACGAATTCCGCGAGATATACGCGCTGGACGTTATCGAGATCCCCACCAACAAGCCGATGATCCGCATCGACAACAACGACCTGGTCTATAAATCGCTTAAAGGAAAATACGACGCGATAATTGAGCAGATCGAGACCTGCCGCGCCAAAGGACAGCCGGTGCTTGTCGGTACCGTTTCGGTCGAGAAGAGCGAACAGCTTTCGAAAATGCTAAAAGCCCGCGGGATACCGCACAACGTGCTGAACGCGAAATACCACGAGCGCGAAGCGGAGATAATCGCCCAGGCGGGCAAGCTCGGCGCCGTTACGATATCCACCAATATGGCGGGCCGCGGTACCGACATAATGCTGGGCGGCAACGCCGAGTTTATGGCGAAGGACGTGCTGCGCAAGGAAGGGCTCGACGATTATATGCTTTACGAGGCGACGAACTACGGCGCCACCGACGACGAAGAGATACTCGCCGCGCGGAAGCATTTCAACGAGCTTAAAGCGGGATTCGAAAAGGATATTTCCGAGGAGGCGGACAAGGTCCGCGCCGCGGGCGGTCTGTTCATACTCGGCACCGAACGCCACGAGAGCCGCCGCATAGACAACCAGCTTCGCGGCCGCGCGGGCAGGCAGGGCGACCCGGGCGAAAGCCGGTTCTTCCTTTCGATGCAGGACGACCTTATGCGTCTGTTCGGCGCGGACAGGATACTCGGCATTGTGGAAGCGCTGAGAATGCCGGAGGATCAGCCCATCGACGCCTCGATACTGACCAACTCGATAGAAAGCGCGCAGAAGCGGATAGAGGGAATGAACTTCGAGCGCCGCAAGAACGTGCTGCAGTACGACGACGTTATAAATATGCAGCGCGAGCTTATTTACAAAGAGCGCCGCGACGTTATCTACGGCGGCGATCTGAGCGAAAAGATAAAGAAGATGATAAGCGATTATATCTCCGACACGGTAGCCGCCTGCACTCAGGCGGAGGTGCCGGACGAATGGCATCTCGACGAACTGCGCGCCGATTTCCGCGGGATCCTGTGCGACGAAAACGATTTCCGCTACAGCGCGGAGGAGCTTTCCTCGGTAAACGCGGAGGATATCGAAAACCTGCTTACCGAACGCGCCGAAAAGCTTTACGCCGAGCAGGAAAAGCTGTTTACGCCGGAGATATTCCGCGAAGTCGAACGGTCGGTGCTGCTGCGCAACGTCGACACCCGTTGGATGGAGCATATCGACGCGATGGACGATCTGGAGGGCAGCGTGGGGCTCAACGCCTACGCGCAGCGCAACCCGATAGTGGAATACAAGATACAGGGCGGCGCGATGTTCGACGAGATGATCGCCGGGATACGCGAAGGCACCGCGAGGATGATACTCACCGTCCGCCCGCGCGCCAGAGTGACCGAGCGCAAGCAGGTCATGACCGGCGCGAACGCCACGCTGCGCGGGGAGCCCGGCAAGGAAAAGGTAAAGCCCACTCCCGTGAAGAAGGAAAAGAAGGTCGGTCCCAACGATCCCTGCCCCTGCGGCAGCGGCAAGAAATACAAAAAGTGCCACGGTTCGATAACCAATATAAACAAACAGGAATGAGTTTTTTCGGAGCGGGATAAAAATTATGGGTTTCGGTATAGCTTTGTTCGGATACGCGTTTCTGCTCGCGATCGAATTCGGAGGCGCGGCGCCCGCCGCCCTGCTTATCGGCTGGGGGCTTTATCGCGCCGCCCGGCTCAACGTAAAATTCATGTATTCCGCCGTCGCGGCGCTGTTTATGCTCCCGCGCGGAGCGGTAGTGTTCCTGAACGTGATCAAGGCGATAGACCTCGGTTCGCTCGCGGTGCTGAACTCCGTCACGTTCCTGCTTTATCTCGCGGCGTGGGGCGTTTCGGTGCTGTTCTGGATGGCGGCGGTAATGGAGATAGCCGCCGAAAACGACGCGCTTCGGCTTAAAACCGGCGCGGCGCGGCATCTTGTGTTCACCGAATTCGCGCTGCTGTTTATGCTGGCGGTGGAAATACTGCGGCTCTCCGGGATCGAAGTTCCTTTTATCGCGCAGCTCGTTATAATCCAGTACGTCGTACAGTATATCGTGATACTCGTGAACGTGTGGTTCATGCACACCTGCTTTATCTGCATCACCAGCGAATCCAACTATCGCAAAGAGCTTAACGAGCAGGCGTCGGAGCGCGCCTCGGAAATGGAGCGCAGGCACAAAGAACAGGCCGCGGAGGCGAAAAGATATGAAAAATACCGCCGCAGATAAGACCGCCCGCCGCGAAAGAGCGATGCTCTGCCTGGGGCTCGTGTTCTTCTGCAACCCGGTGCTGGGGCTTGTGGACGTATTGCCGGACGTTATCGGCGCGCTGCTTGTGTTTTTCGCGCTTACGCGCTACGCTTATACCGGCGAAAAGTTCGAAAACGCGCGCAGGGTATCGCTGTGGCTCGTCGTCGCGGAGGCGGTGAAGCTCGCGGCGACCGTCCCGGTCACCTCCGGAGGCGGCTCTTCCGACGTTCTGGCGGCGACATCCGTATCCGTAACGGTCGAAGCGGTCTTCTTCGTTCTGTTCTTCCGCGCGTTTTTCGCCGCCTGCGACGAGATCGCCGCCCTACGCGATCTGCCGCGCACGTTCGGGCGCGTCTCTCCGGCTTCTTTCATAACGTATATCTTCCTCGCCGTTCGCTTCGCCGCGAATATGATACCTCAGCTCTACGCGCTCGCGGAAGTCGACCTTCTGCATCCCGAAGCAGGCGAAAAGGCGGACCGGCTGCAGGATCTGCTCGCCACCCGCCCGGTAATTACCGCCGCGCTGCTTGCCGCCGCGCTTATAGTGGGCGCCGTCGCCGCCGTGCGGCTGTGGAAGCTCGGCTCGGCGTTGGTTTCGGAGGCGGCTCCCTTTGCCGCCGGAAAATATACGGAGGACTACGCCTCCAACCCCGAAAAACAGCTTTTCAAGCGCATAAGGTATTCCGCCGTGCTGTTCTGCGCCGCGCAGGTGTTCACTCTGGACCTCCCCTTCGACAACAAGCGGGTGCTGCCGATTGCCGCGGCGTTCGTCTGCTTCTTCATCTGCGCTTTGCTGCTTAAAAAGGCCGTTCCCTGCGGGAAGGCGCATATTTATTCCGCGTCGGCGGCGGTCCTTGCCGCCGCGTTCGAGCTTTACCGCCATTTCTTCGCGGTGCCGGACCCGGTGGCTCTGTACGAAACTCCGCTTGCCGTGGCGGCGGTCTGCGCGGCTTTCGCCGCGGCGGTCTCCGTCGCCGGGATACTCGCGCTGAAAGACCTGCTCGGCGCGTACGGAGTTATCGCGGCGCGGCTTTCGGTCCGGTTCCCGCACGCCGCGGTTTATACGCTGTGGTGCCTTAACGCGGCGGTGTGGGCGTTCCAGACGGCGCTCCCCTATTTTTCGATGTGGCTGACTCTTCCGCGCGTACTGCTTATCGCCGCGCTCTGCTTTTTCACCTTCCGCGCCGCCGGGGATATCATATATTTCTCGCGGGAGCGTCTGGATTTCGTTATACCGATACTTTCGGAACCGGAACACCGCGGCGAAGAAGAATAGCGCTTCGCGCGCAGGATCCGCTTCCACCCCGCCAAAAAGCGGCGGGGCGCCGGTTAGGTTTACATAATTTGTTGTTGTTGCACAAAAATCCCCGGTTTCATTTATACGATCCGGCATTGACATACGCGCGCGCCCGTGGTATAATTATATAATCAATAGGAATAAAAAAAATAAAATAAACGATAAAAAAGGAGCAGAACAATGAAAAAATTCATCGCGTTACTTCTTGTCGCGCTTCTCGCGGTCCCTGCTGCGTTCGCGTTCTCCGCGTCCGCCGAGGCGACCAACGTCGCGCTGAACAAGACCTACACCATTGACACCGGCAGCAAAGAAGTCAACGGCACCTACAACGCCAAGCTTACCGACGGCAAGGCGGAAGAGGAAGTCAAGAACGCTGTCGACGAAACCGACAACCTTAATTACTGGTTCGGCTTCAACTGGAAACAGCAGTTCGACATTAATGAAGACGGGGAAACCTACGTGGCTTCCATCACTCTCGACCTCGGTGAAACCACCAAAGGTCTCACCTCCACCAAGATCCACCTCGGCAGAAAAGAGGATTGGTCGGTGTTTCTTCCCGAATCGCTTGTCGTAAGCGTTTCCGCGGACGGCGAAACGTTTACCGAAGTCGGCGCCGCGACCGGCAGCGTGGAAAACGAAGCTTCCGGCTGGGCGGAGCTTGCGCTCGGCGGCAAGGAAGCACGCTACGTGCGCTATACCTTCACCGCAATAAACAAAGAAGGCGCCACCCACGCCTGGATATTCCTTAACGAGATCGAAGTATACGCCGATCCGAACGCCGCTTCCTCCGAATCGGAAACCAAGCCCGAACCCGTTAAAGAGACGATCACCGTCGACGGCAAGCTCGACGACACCGGCTGGGCTGAAGACGGCTGGATAGAGGCCTCTGTCGAAAAAGGCACCGCCGGCATTCAGGACACTCCGGACGAAAAGCTTAAAGACGCGTTCTCGTTCAAGGTACAGCTTCGCTCGGACGACGAATACCTCTACGTCGCGACCATAGTCGACCACGAGCTTGTAAAGAGCGAAGGCGTCGGCGCTGAATCCAAGCGCGGCGGCTTAAGCTGGAGAATGTGGTTCCACAACGACGCGGAATACGCGCAGTACACGATGTTCTACGATATATGGCCCGACGCCAACGGCGACACCTGCACCGCAGCCAAATACAACACTTCCAAGGATTCAAACTCCGGCGCCGCGATAGAGAACAGCACCATGACCGGATTCGTTAAGGAAGCGGACGGCAAGACGGTTTACGAATTCTCCGTTAAGATAAGCGAAGTCGTTAAAGACGGCGGCGACACCATAAACTTCTACATCAACCCCGTAAACGGCAACACGAACGATTACTTTGTGGGTATGCTCTATCCGCCGATACCGCTTGACAAGCGCACCGAGCAGGATCAGACCTATATGCCCTGGATCCTTTGGGATACCGAAGACGAAGGCAAGCTTAAGCTTGCGGACGTTAAACTCGGAGAGATCACTCCCGACACCACCGATGAATCCGGCACTTCCGAAACCGAAGGTCCGTCCTATGAAGAGACCATAAAAGCGAACATGGGCCCGGCGAACGAAAACGGCAAGTTCGAAGTTGAACTCACCGGTCCGCAGAACTACAAGGCCGGCGAAGAGAT
>JAEEGL014005976.1_pt1 | contig 15345 bp, 7 predicted proteins | sample 9134231 | NCBI WGS metagenome assembly JAEEGL01 (sample SAMN16246548, study PRJNA631951) | gut metagenome | biome: gut microbiome; feature: rumen; material: fiber-attached | host: Bos | place: Iran: Karaj | collected 2018-10 | reverse complement strand
ATATCCCGCCTCGTAGAGAATGACGGGGAGCTGCGTCGTCTTGCCGCTTCCGGTAGGACTCTGCACGACGATGACCTGATTGTCTTTCAGGGTATCCAGAATGCGCTGCTTCTGTGCGTAGACAGGCAGGCTCTTGTAGTCTATTGCCATAGTATTCTTCCTTTTGTGTTCTTCATGAGTTTCCGGCGGGCCTCAAGATATTTCGCCCATTTCTCACGCCCTTCATCCTTGAGCGACTCGATGAACGCATCATTCAAGCGTTTAATGAGATAGGCCCGTTCCACGGTGATATAGGTGGTGATGAGTACCGGATCGACTGAGACAATGCGGATGCCGCTTTCATCTTTGAGAAAGCGGACGTTCGTTATGAATCCGTCTCCCGTATATTCCCGCATGACGGTCGGAAAGTCAAATGAGGGATTGGTCCGCTGGCCGCTGATCGTATTGCCCTGTGAATAGAAAATCATTTTTGCCGGCTGCTGCTGTTCATTGACGGTAATTTCCCAGTCCCGGGCAACATGGGGATGGTTTGCCCATACGACATCGACACCGTTTTCGAGCAGTTCGTGGTAGAACTTGATCTGCTCTTTTGCAATCGTCAGTATGTATTCCGGTTCCCCGCAGTGGACAGACAGGATGAAAAGGTCGCAGGGATTGTCTTCCCGCAGCTGCTTCACGTACTGTGCAAAATCCTTCCGGGAAGCGGAATCCTGCTTGATGTAGTTGATGTAATCCTTGCTGTTCCATGCGTTCAGGATTTCAGTAACCGCAAGAAAAAGGATCCTCCAGCCCTTGGACTCAAAAACGGTATAGGAGAAGTCTGCATCTTTTCCGTCCTTGAGCCCGGAATACCAGATGGGCCGGCTGCTGTCCTGCAGTTCCTCCGAGAGCGAACGGAAGCATTGCTCCGTTTCCTGTATGCCTTCCAGCCCCTTGTCGTTCGTATGATTGTTTGACAGGCTGAATACGTTGAAGCCAGCTCTTACGGCTGCCTCAACGTAGTCGCGGTGCACGTTGAACTGCGGATAGTTGGAGAAGGGCTTTTTTTCGTCGACCGGGGTTTCCAGATTGACGAGTGAGAGGTCGCAGGCGGTCAGCATATCGCGGACGTCGTCATACATTGCATCATAGTCGTCGGTATTCTTCCACAGGACATTGTGGGCCATCAGGTCCCCTGCGAATGAAACGAGCAGGGTATCTTTGCCCGGAAAGGGATCGCTTGCCGTCGCTATGGGACTGCCGTCATCAAAACTGTTGGGATCAAATGCTTCTTCTGCCTGGGCTTCTGCCAGTACTTCTTCCTGCCGTGCCGCTTCGGCAAGCGCTTCAAGTTCCGCAATGCTCGCCTCGGCGGGAAGCGTTCCGTCCTTATGTGCGTTCTGTAAGGTTTCACAGGAAAAGAACAGCATCCCGGTGCATGACAGCAGGAATGCAGGCAGAGACAGCAGAAATGGCTTTGGTAAAAGACGCTTCAAACTATCGTATATAATACAACGAAAAAGCTTCTTTTACAAGTAGGCTGCAAGTAGCCTACTGGGAGGCCTCTTCTTTCTCAGCCTGAGCTGCCAGAAAGTTCCGGTATTTCTGGGGGTCTACCTTGAATGCGACGATGGGGGAACTTTCATCTTCCATTGCATGATTGAGTGCTACTTCCGCCTCATTCGACAGCCGTTCTCCTGAAATCATCCTGAGGGAGCGGGATGAGATTCCAATACCGATGATGTTATCGCTTCCGTATTTTGCGAGAATCTCATCGATTGATGCATACAGATCTTCTGCAACGGATATGGCCTCATTGACGTTCGTATCCGGGAGGGCTGCCGTAAAGGCATCATCACCTTTTTCGAATATGAGGTCCGGAGAATTGAGGAGTTCCTTTACACTCCTGCATATGGCCTGTCCTTCGTCCGTCGTCCAGTCTATGTCAGCAATCCGGAGGGAGATGACGGAGATGTCCTGGTTTGACTTGGTACAGCGCAGAATTTCATTGTCTACGCGGGGCATCATATAGGATTCCCATCCGAAACCTGTTCGTGCAGAAAATAGTCCGCTGGGACCCGATGGGGCAGGGGTGGGGGCGGGAGCGGATGACGTTGCTTCAGGTTCGACCGCTTCTGCTTCGGGTACGGAATCCGCTGCTTCTAGTGCTGGCTCGGCCGTCGCTGTTTCGTCAGCTTCTGCCTGCGGAACGGCAGGTTCTGCTTCTATGGCGGGAACTTCTGCCTCTGATGCCGGCTCAATCATCGTATCAGAAGCTTCTGCTTCGGGGGCACTCGGCTCTTCTTCCGTGGTGTCTGCCATTATCGGGAGAGCCTTTTCTGCCTCTGTAGGAGCAGGTTCTGTCTCAGTGGGAGCCGGTTCTGCCTCCAAGGCATCTACCGGTTCTGTGGCTGCCTCTTCTGTTTCCAAGGAGACCGGTTCTGTATCTATGTCTGCCAGGTCGATTTCGGTATCAAATTCCGGTTCGGGTTCTGAATTGCTTTCTTTTGCCGGTTCTATTTCTTCATGATTGTCAGAACTGTCCTGAAATAGGTCGTCATCATCTTCATCCTTGTCCTGACTGTCATGGTCAGCTTCTTCTTCCCTTTCGTCAGCAGCAAACTCAGTGTCTGTATCTATCGTACTTTCTGTTTCTGCCGGGGGAAAGATATCGTCTTCAGCACTTTCACCCTTGTCTTGGGATCTGCTGTCATTATCTTCTGTCTCAAAGATGCTGTCATCAATGGACGGAATTTCACGGGGAGTCCAGTCACTGTTTGCTTCCCGTTGTTCATCTTCAGCAGCTTCCTCGGAAAGGTCATCATCCAGGTTTTCGAAGAGCGTATCATCATCGTCTGCATTGCTGCCGGATTTCAGCTGCTGTGCCTCTTTTGCCGGTTCATCTGCCTGCTTCGGAAGGGTGTTTTCAACTTCCGGGATTGCCGTTTGTTCTTGGATAGTTTCTGAATCGATAGTTTCTGAATTATCGGAGCGGGGGGGCTCGGCCGGCTGTTCAATTTCTGCTATCTCGTCCTCTTTCTTTTCTTCATCCTTTATCAGCGTCTTTTCATCGGAGGCCTTTTCATCGTCGTTTTCATCGAATGCATCTCCAGGAACAAAGGACGGTTCATCCTCGGACAAGATGTCGTTATCATCAAGCAGATCATCGTCGTTATCGAAAAGCTCGTCATCGTTTTCTTCGTCAAAATTGACATCGGGTATCGGATCCTGATGTGAGGAATCATCAATGATTGTCTCATTGTTTTCATCATCTACTTCGAGTTCTAAACCATCATCTTCGTCAGGGTCGAAGTCATCCAGGTCCTCATCTTCTTTGGTATCGATCTCGTCTGAAAGCAGGCCGTCATATTCTTCCTGTGTTAATTCATAATTACCGAATCCGTGGCTGCCGTAATCCTCGTCTTCGTTTACCGGACTGGCTGCTGTATCATTGCTCCGTATTGTTTCCGTTGTTACTGCTCCGCCTGGAACTGCGTTGACATTGACGATGACTGAAGGTGGCTGGGGACTGGCAACGGGCTGCTGCTGGTTTTCAGTTGCTTCTGTTTCTTCTGGTAAAGAGCCGGATGTTCTTGAGATTTCGGGTTCATCTTCGTCATCCGCCTCGATGATTTCAACCTGTTCATCTTCCTCATTTTGCGTTGTTGTGCCATACAAACTCAGGTAGATAAGATAGAGCAGACAGATAAGGGTTGCCGCGAGTATGACAAGGAAGGTAATCCTCAGTTTATTATACAGGATTGTTGGTTTTATCAGGTATATTGCGGCCGTCAATGTTACTTCCTGGCCGTTCTTTGCATTCAGTTTGGTACTCTTGGTGAATGGATCTGTCAATCCTCTGGAAAAGTGAACGCCTTCCTCCCCGATATCAGCAGGGTAGGCGATAATGGGTCCTTGTGCATCCTTAATCTGGACTCCTGCCAGATCAGAGACATTTCCAAGGGAATGAAGAAATGATTCGTAGAACGCTTCACTGCGAGGATTGTCTTCCTTCAGGCTTTCGGCTGTTTCATTTGTGAGTTTCCTGAAGCGTTTTTCAGCAGCCTCTTTTCCTTTTGAAATATCAAATCCAACAGAGATGATAAAAACCACAAGCGTGATTATATAGACTGCACCTATAAATGAGGCAAATGAAGAACGTTTTTTATTTCCCATATATTCCCACCATGCAAAATGTTCCTTCTAATTTGCAAAGCTTCGCGCGTAATTGTAGGCCAGCTTAAGGAGGTCTCGCGAGTCCTTCGTTTTCCCGTCTCCGACGATGTCGGCATGTTTCCTCAAGTAGGCTACATAGGGCAGGAGTGCGTAGAAGGCTTTTGAATGGTACAAAGCTGAACTGTCGTCAATCTGTCCTAAATCACACAAGTTGTTTTCCATAAAGGCCTTGAAATTAAAAGGAAGATTAAAAATCCCCCTTCTTTTTTCGGCATTTTCACAGTACAGTTCACCTTGTTTTTTTGTATAGCCGTACTTTTCTTTCCATTCATCCAGACTTTTGCCATATCCCTCGAGGATATCGCTCGTTACGACACCTGTCGTGACTGTACGCAGCGGCGTCCTGTACATCAGACCGGCAAACTGCTGTTCGCTGGTCTGGAGCGCAGTGCTCCAGCTGTTAAAGCGGGCATCCAGATAGCTGCCTTTCGTGTAGGGCTTGCCGGCGCTATAGGAGAAATCTGCACCAAAAAAACGGAGTTTCTTGAATCCAAGCTGCCTTGCAATATCTGCGGCTGCGATGGTAACCGTTCCTGAACCTGTTTCGACCTGCATCAGGCCGCATGCTTCTGCTGCAAGCTGTGAAAGGGGATGTCCGCTGTGGAAAAACAGCGGCTGTATGCCCCGCTCTTTGAGCAGTCTGGCACAGGAGGGGGCTGAACACAGGTCAAGGAACACCAGGGGACTCTTGCAGTTCTTTTTTGCACGGGGAATCGGGTAGAAATGTTCCGAAGAAACCTGCTGTGCATCTACGCAGACGATTGCATCCGGGACAATGCCATGGCGGTAGAGGGGGCCGCACGTTGTGTCAGTTGCGATGATGAAGAACGCATCCCGTTCCTCAGCCAGGGGGGTGATGGATTTATCGAGCGTTGGGCCTGCCGCAATGACTGCAGCACATTTTTCCAGTTCCTCGGGAGGCAGCTCAGGCTCTGGTGATACCGTAAAGTCCCGCAGGTTCACGAGGATGTTATGCATCCAGATTTTTCCAAAGTGTGACTGCACGGAAAAATCAGCGCTAACCGCTTTGAGCGTACTCTGCAGCCCTTCCTCCACGCTTCTGCAGACACTGCCGTTTACCTGCTGCCATGCCCGCTGAAAGAGGCAGGTGAAGTCTCCATAGAGCGCAGCGATATATTTCTGTCGTATCAGCTCCTGGACTTCATTTGCCTGGCAGAATACAATGCGGGGGTCCTGGGAAAGGGCTTTGACGCTCTTGAGTGACATGCAGAACGCAAGGCTTTCTTTATCTGCTTCGAAAGCGATGATGCAGTAGTTTTCCAGCTGGCGAATCAGGCTGGCGATGTGGTAGCCGCCACCGATACCGCCGATGAGGAAAAAGCCTTCTTTCACGGAACCATCTGCCAGAATCCTTTCGGCCGAAGGATTGTATTTGGAGTGCATCGGTTTTCCGTCTTGGAAAAGGGGAATTTCTTCTCCATTCTTTGATAGTATGACTGAGGAATATATCATCGTGATCCTCTACGAGAATGAACGCTGGATGTCTTTGCGGAAGGATTGCAGGTCTGTCTGGAGCTTTTTTAGGGCTTCTGCCTCACCCTGCATGCCGATGCTCCGCTGGTAGACGATATAATCTGCAGGGACAGCCTCGCTGATCCACTCGGGACTGTCCAGTTTCTTTTCGATTATTTCCCTGACCAGTTCAAGGCGTTTTTCATAGCTGATTTTCCGGGTGGAAGGGAATCGCATTGGCTTGAGGGCTGTAGTATCTGTTTCGTGTTCCTGGAAGAATTCCCAGTTTACATCACGGATTTCTCCGAGACTGTTTTGGAATGCGTAATGGTCACTCAACCGGTAGAGCCTGCCGCCAAAAGTGCTGGAGGCGAACCAGTTCTGGTATATCCTGAGGGATGCAGAGTTAAAACTGGACGGTGCAATTCTGCTGTCTGCCGTCCGGAGCCTGTTATCTGTACAGGAATCATTCCGTTCCAGTTCATTCGGCTGGGTATGAGAATAGCCTTTCGCCGGGGCGAGATCCAGTCCGCAGAAGTAGACATTTCCACTTGTCAGGGAAAGTGCCAGCTGGGCGGCTGTGCCGCTGACGGTGCCGTTCCGGTATGCCTGCGTTGCGGATAGGTTGAACTCCTTTATGAATGCTTCCGAGATGCCGTCCCCATAGTTCAGGGGAACGACCGTTGTTTTTTTGAGCAGGTTAAGGAATATCGCCGACTCAGACGACAGTGCCAGGGGAATTTCGGGATGCTGCTGCAAGGCGAAGGAAATATGCCGTTTTGCCCAGTAACCGCCGTCGCAGGATATGCAGAGGTCGGGGATTATCCCCTGGGTAACGAGGGGGAGGAGGGCAGAGGAGACCGCTATGAGGAAAAACTTTTCCCGCTGCTCCCGGAGGAAGGGAATGGAGGCCTTCAGGCTTGGACCGCTTGCACAGACTACAATGGGCGCGCTTCCCTTCTGGAAATAGCAGCTTTCATTAAAGAAGAGAGAGAACCGTATAGTGTTCTTTACCCATCGTTTTGCAAAGAAACTTCTCGTTGCGAGAACATTCCGGCTTTTTATGACTGCTGCCCGTATTTCTTTCCAGCAGTGCTTGGATTCCTCCGGAAAGGCATCTTCGGATGGCTTCCATGAAAGGAAGAGGCAGCTGACGACACCTTCTTCACCCATATATGAGAAAATCTGTTCTGAAAGCGGAATACCGGACTGGGAATAATAGAAGCTCTTGTCCCAGAGCTTTTGGGTAACTTCAAACTCCTGCGCATAATGCAATGCAACGATTTTTGCACAGGGAAACAGTTTTCGGAGGTAGACTGCGGTATAGGAAAGGCCCGGACCAGTCACCATGATGTATCCGGGCTCAAAATCACACTTTATGCTCTGTACGAACCGCAGGGCTTCCTGACTTGGGTTATAAGCCGAATGAATCCTTATAGAATTACATGTACAAGTCGCTTCGCCGTTTGCGGATTTCGTAAAGACAATTGCCATTAAGCCAAGCCAAGCTCCTTGAAGAGTTTTTTATACGTATTGAACTCCTCAGATTTTGCGAACTGTGAAATCTTGTCTTCCGGCAGGCTTTCAAGAAGCTGATCCATATAGGAAAGTACCGATTTTATTTCATCCTTCATGTTTTCAGGAATGTTTACCGCATCCGCTGATTCCATGACGTTTTCGGCTTTTTCTTCCGTGGATTCCTCTTCTGCGCTGATAAACGTACTGTCTTCTGCAGCAGGAAGCTCTTCTGCCGTTTCACTTGCGGGAATTTCTTCCGCTGCTTCACTTTCGGCAGTATCCTGAGCACTGTCAGCTTCGGCCAGCGTATCATCAGACTCAGACTGACTGTCTGCTGTTGAATTATCACTCCAGTCGTTGAAGACTTCTTCAACGGGCTCTTCGTTTAATTCGGCTTCTTCATCCTCTTCCTGCGGCTCGGTTCCCTCGTCCATGACGGGAGGCTCCTCGCTTTCAAGATAACTGATGTTTTCCTCTGTCAGGGGCTGCTCTTCCGGTTCGATAATGCTTTCGGCAGGTGCGGAACGGCTTACCTCGTCTTCAGATCCGTCAGTTTCTGCAACGGAGACGGTATCGCTTTCATCAGCTGACTCGCTTGGTTCTTCAAAGAGGTCAACGGATTCTTCCTCGGGAGATTCCTGCAGCTCTTCAACTTCAACGGCTTCCTCTTCAGCCGTTTCTGCACTGACAGCGTTTTCTGAGTCTTCTTCAAGCGGTTCAAGAGATTCTTCGGCCACTTCGTCAGCAGCCGCATCAGGGATTTCTTCAAGGTTTTCTTCTGCGCTTATAACTTCATCCGCCGTTTCTTCGATGGATTCCTCATCATCGACGATCGGAATGGAAAGCTCTTCTACCTCTGATTCTTCGGACTCTGCTATATCGGCACTTTCCGCTTCTGCAGGCTCCTCAACAGCCTGACTGCCTTCTTCGGTAACATCAGCCGTATTGAAGATGCCTCCCAGTTCATCAGGAGACAACGCAACGTCATCACTCATGAGCTCGTCATTGTTGCTGTCTTCGGGCGGCGGCAGGGGTTCTGACAAAGCCTTTTCCATATCCTCAGTTACAGCGCTTTCTTCCTGTACTGGTTCTACAAGCTCCTCATCGTCCAAATTCTGAATAGGTTCTACGCTTTCTTCTGAAAGTTCTGCATTTCCGAGGATATTGTTCAGCTCGCTGCCGTCAAGGGCGACATCATCCATGTCGTCATCTTTGCTGAAGAAGTTTGACTCGGCGTTTTCGCTGCTGGGAATCGGAATTAAGTCATCGTCTTCAGACGTTTCGTCAACGGGCTCGGTGTCCGAGATTGTTTCATCAGCCGGGTTTTCCGCTTCGTCGGAAGTAAAGGCCGTTTTTTTCTTTATGATGTCAAATTCCTTCTTAAGCCCTTGAATTTCAAGCTTAAGGCCGCTAACTTCATCTGCAATCTGCTTTAAAATCTCGTTCATTCCGTCCATATCTTCCTCGTTAACCTCAGCTTCACCATCAGTTATATTTTTATGAGCGCTTTCACTCTCAGAATAATCTATTTCTTCGTTCCTTGCAAGGCTTTCTTCCCCTTCTGCTTCAGTTTCTTCAGAAACCGTGATAGGAACGGGGATGAACGTCTCGTTTTCCGTGTCTTCGGCCCCGGCTGCAGAGTCTGTCATGGCCTCGTCAGCCGTGTCTTCTCCGTATGCCGTATCGTCGTTGCTGACGGGCTCCGATTCGATCGGATCTACGCTCCCTTCAAGCGCCAAATCTTCAACAGTGGGAAGGTCATCTTCTTCAATGATGCCGCTTTCCTCTCCGCTGCCGTCAATCAGCGTCTCTTCTACCGGTGAAAACCCGGCTTCACCTTCACCTCCATCTTCTATCCCCGCAAGCGGATCAGAAGGAAGGTCTTTCAGCTCATCTTCTTCCGGTGCAGGGTCGGAAAACGTGACCGTGCGGCTTGGTTCTTCCGTTTCAAAAGCGTCCAGAGAGGGCAGATCCTCAATCGTGTCCGTTGCGACGGCTTCGTTTTCTGCCGGAGCTGCTTCCGTCCCTGAGCTTTCGCTTTCGTCTTCAATGGAATCCAGCAGGGAATCAACGTCAAAGTCGTCATCCTGGGAAGCAGACGGAACCGGTGTCTGGTTTTCTTCCGCGGGAGCAGGCTTCTTGTCATCCTGGGCGATAGAAACTTCTTCTTCTGTCACGTCGGCAGCATTGCTTTCTTCGCTGTCATCGCCTATGTCATCATCAGGAGAAACAGAGATGTCAAAATTCGTCTTTATGTCTTCGTCTTCTTCGCTTCCGGCTTCGTTTTTCACGCCGCCCATGCTGTCGTCGGAACCGTCTACGCCAAAGTCTGAAAGATCAACGTCTTCGCTGTCTGAAGCAGGCGTGTCGAATGCGTCAAGATCAACGTTTTCCGTTGCCGTTGCAGCATCGTTTGCCTCGCCGGTGCTGCCTGCATGTTCCTGTTTTTCAGCTTCATCCATTTCACTGAAAATGCCGTCAAAGCTCCGTTCCGTTTCGTCGTCAACGCCGGTTCCGTCGTTAATTTTTTCCGGTATGTCGGCATTTGAAGCTCCGTCGGCGTCTGAAAAGAAGTCTGAGAAGTCAACGCTTTCGCTGCCGTCGTCGCTGACGATGCTTGATCCGCTTCCTTCGTCCGATACGGCATCCAGATCAAAGTCAACTTCTTCGGCGCTTTCTTCTTCCATGGGAACATCGCCGGTGTCTTCAAACTCGAGGTCTATATCGAGCGGCTCTTCATCATTTATTTCTGTTTCTTCGGTATGGACTTCTGTTGTGAGGGGGGCGTCTCCTCCTTCATCAAAGAAGGAATCCAGCGAAATCTCCCCGTCTTCAGCTCCTGCGGCATCAAAATCTGAGGGAGAAAGTTCCTGTTCCTGCGCTGCGGCAGCAGAAGCGTCTGCAGCAGCTATGTCGTCGCCGTCTGAGAAAAAGTCATCGAGGGATAGTTCCTCCGAATCGTCTCCTGTATCAGCGGAATCGGTATCTTCCGCCGTCCCCGCTCCGTCTGAGGCTTCCGGATCGTCAGAAGCTTCTTCTGTGGAAGGAGCGCCTTCGCCTGTCACGGGAAGGGCTGCGCCTTTTTCACTCTGAACTTCTTTCTTGACCCAGACTCCATACTGGTCAAGTTCGTTGTCTGTATTTGAAGGATCGCTCATGTTTCTCCCCTTTGCTTCCAAAAATTCTATAGCAGGCTGTGACAGTCGGAAAACGCTTCCGGCTCTGGCATCCGTCCGTTACGGTCGGCTTACAGTTTGCCTTATACTTCTATCGGCAGAATTTCCTTAAAACGCACAGCTATATTCAACCTGTTCGGAAAACGGCACTGGCAGCGAAGCTGCAAGCCAGTTTCCGCACAGCGTTATTCTAGATAAGCGTCGTCGTAATCTTGTTCCTGCCGGTCTGCTTGGAATGGTAGAGCTTTTTATCCGCATCGGCAATCAAGCTTTCTGAAATGAATCCCTGTTCGCTCACACCGGTACTGAGGTGGATATGCTCCCCTTTTATGATGACCTGCTCTTCCACTGCTTCGTAGAGCTTTTTTATGATGCTCATTGTCTCCTCAAAACTCTTGAACGAGTAAAGGAGGAACTCTTCTCCGCCCCGGCGGGAAGTGATGAAATCCTTCTTTGTGAGCTTCTGCAATATCGTACCGAGCATAAACAGCACGTCGTCGCCCGCTTCATGGCCATAGGTGTCATTCACCTGCTTGAAGTAGTCAATGTCAATCATGATGGCATAGCAGGGCTCCTGCAGCCGGTTTTTTACGGCGTCTTCAAGACCGAAGCGGTTGTAAATGCCCGTGAGCCGGTCCTTCTGGGCAATGTCCGTAATGATGCTGTATGCTTTGTTGAGTTCCGCATAATTATCGAAGAGGGTTGTGGAAAAGAGGGACAGCATGAGAATGCTGAATGAAAAGACGGTCAGGAATATGACGGCATAGAGGATGTTAATCTTGAGGTAGATGATAACCGTCATAATCAGCCCGTTGATGAGGGGGAGGATGATATCCCGCTTCCTCCGCATCGACACGGCGTAGAAGCTGGGGATGATGAAGACGTAGAGGGTCGCCTGCTGGGCTTTCGGAGAGCACCAGAGGATGTAGGGGAAGAGCGTCATCATGAAGCTGATGAGGACGTAGCGCAGGTAGATGTCCTGCATCTTTTTCCAGACACAGAAAATGAAGAATGCCATCACATGGACGACAAAGAAGATCGCCGTTCCGACCATCGATGCCGTTCCCCAGCTCGCAATGAGCCCGATGAAGTTGGCAACCATCGAAAAGATGAAGCTTATATAGGAAATCCAGCGTTTTAATTGATTCTCGGTTATCATCGTTTTACCAGTGGCTCCAGTTGTATACCGCATGCACGGTAGTGTTCCAGCATGGGCGGGGTGCCTTCCTGCAGCAACATGACCGCCGCTTTGTCATCTTCCTGAGCCTGCTTGCCCAGTTCTTCCAATCGCCGTGCCTCATCCGACAGCTGTTCCAGCCCGATGAGGCGGGCGGAACTCTTGAGTGCATGGACGAGAATCGTATAGTTCTTCCAGTCCCCCGCATCTGCAAAACCTGCGATTTTTTCGGCATTGGAACTGATGTACTCAAAGAAAACCCGCAGGGTGTCCAGAAATATATCCGTATTTCCGCAGTTTTCGAGTGCTTTTCCTATGTCAAGGCCGAACAGGTCCCTGAAAAGCCCGTCGGAAACCCCTGCTGCGGCAGGAATGCCCGTCTGCCAGCCGTTTTCGGTAAATCCTGCCTCTCCCCTGCGGATGACAAGGCTTTGGGGCAGGAGGCTGCTGAGCATGGACTCAAGCAGGGCGGGGTCAACCGGTTTGGAAAGGTAGTCCGTGAAACCTGCCTGCAGGTACATTTCCTTTGCGCCGCTTATCGCGTTCGCCGTCAGGGCGATGCAGGGCGTGTCCCGGTTCGGGGAGTTTCGGTCCTGCCGGAGCCGCTCAAGCATTTCAATGCCGTCCATCTTGGGCATCAGGTGGTCTATGAGAATGACGTTGTAGGGGCTGTCACCCGCCAGGGCCAGTCCTGCTTCCCCGTCTGCTGCGGTATCCACCTGGATCCGGGTTGCCTTGAGCAGGCCTTTAATGACGGTGACATTGAGCGGTGTGTCGTCCACGACGAGGATCCGTGCCTCCGGTGCCTGGAAGGACTCCTCGTAGCGGTGCCGGGTGCCTTCTGTTCCTGCCGTGCCGGCAGCAGGCCGCCAGTCGCCCATCGGACCGGTGTCGCGGACTTCCTGCTTGAGTGCAATGGCAAAGTCCGAACCTTTCCCGTATTCGCTCCGGACGGTCAGCTCTCCGTCCATAGAGGAGATGAGCCCCTTGACGATGCTCATGCCCAGTCCCGTACCCTCGATGTTCCGGTTCCGGTTTTCTTCGATTCTCTCAAACGGCGAGAAGAGCTTCTGTATGTCCTCTTCCTTTATGCCTATGCCCGTGTCCAGCACGTGCATGTCCAGCAGGATGCGGCCTTCGCCGGCAGGGGAGGATCGTATGTCCAGCGTGACCGAACCTTCCCGTGTGTACTTGACGGCGTTGGTCAGCAGGTTCAGCACGCACTGCTTTATCCGGTTGTCGTCGCCAAAGAGCTTCCGCGGCAGGTCCGGGGCGGCGTTGACCGTGAACAGGAGCCCTTTTGCCTCGGCACGCGGGGCAACCATGCTGACCAGGTCGTTTATCATGCTGCCAGTGTCGTATTCGGCAGGGACTATGTCCATCTTGCCCGCTTCAATCTTGGAAAAGTCAAGGATGTCGTTTATAATGGAAAGGAGCATCCTGCCGCTGTCCTGTATTTCGCGTGCGTATTCCAGCACTGCGTCCTCGCCGCTCTCGCGCAGGATCATCTCGTCCAGTCCCAGGACGGCGTTGATCGGCGTGCGGATTTCGTGGCTCATGCTGCTCAAAAAATCGCTTTTCGCCTTACCTGAGGCTTTCTCCACCTGGAGGTCCGCTTCCAGCTTCCGCTTCTGCGCTTCGGTCTCCATGTAGCCCGTCATGTCTGCGAGCATTTTCTGAAGGCTGTCGTACAGCTTGCGTATCTCGTCTTTCGTGCGGATTTTCAAGTCCGGCAGCTGGGAGACCTGGTGCCTGTCATCCCCGCTGAAATACTGCTCCATGAGGTAGGACATCTTGTTCAGCGGCTGGGCCACCGTGCGCTGGGAATAGATGTTCATCAGGTAGGAGAGGGGGAATGCCACGCTCGCGGACACGAGCATGAGCCTGAGGTTCGTGACGGTGAAAATACCCTTCGTGTTCAGGGCGCCGGGCGGCCCTTTTACGTTGTATATCGTCGCAAGGACGATGACGACGGCACAGATTGCGAGGGTTGATACGAACGAGATGAAAAGCATCTTGAGGCCCATGATGGACGTGCGCCAGCTGCCGTGCGTCCTGTCATGCCGGTAGGCCTCCGTGTAACGCCAGCCGCTCCCCAGAAGCTCTTTGAGCCAGTCCGGGGCCAGGCGGAAGTAAGCCCGCTGCACAAGGACCGAGACGGTGATCTCGGGCAGGGCGCAGAGCATGAGATTGTGGAACGGCATGTCGCTGTAGGGATTTTTCATCCTCGCGTGGACGGTCGTGATTTCCCACAGGAAAGCCAGCGATACCGTCAGAATCAGCACGGCGGCCGGAAGCCTCTTTACGCCAGCATAGCAGCGGCCGTAGGCCAGGCCCGATGCGAGCAGCACCATCAGGATGTAGGTGGACATCGTGTAAATCGAATAAAAGTTGGAGCTTGAGGCCGCTTCGGCTACAAATGCGATGGAGAAGGTGAGGATTCCCGCCGGAAGCCCCCCGATGCCGGCCGCCAGAATGATGAACGCATCGGTGTACGCAAAAAGTCTGCCGCCCGCCATGATGACGGTGGCGGAGCTTCCAAACGAGCGGGGAAGAATAATCCCCAGGGCGCACAGAACGGCCAGGACAACCGTCAGCCCAGTGTTTTTGTGCCTGTCTTCCTCTGAAAACCCCATCTTGCCCGACATTACAAACCATTATAGCATGGGAAAAAGGATAAGGCAATCAAAAACCGTGAAAACAGCGGGGCTGTCGGTCTGAACGGGGCGGCAGGCGATTCGTCCGTCACCCCTTTGTGGGACCGGACCGCCGCTTTTCGGGTCCGGTCTATTGCCTTTAGTTCTTCTTGCCTGCCTGCACGAGGGTAATTGCGCTTGTGACGACGATTTCCTCAACGGAGCAGCCGCGGCTCAGATCGCTGATCGGCTGGGCGAAGCCCTGCAGGATGGGGCCGTAGGCGTCTGCACCGGAGAAGCGCTGCACGAGCTTGTAGCCGATGTTGCCCGCCTCAAGGCTGGGGAACACGACGGTGTTCACCTTGCCGGTAATCGGGGAGCCGGGGGCCTTGCGGGCGGTCACCTCGGGGATGAGGGCTGCGTCGGCCTGGAGCTCGCCGTCCAGGAGGAGGGAAGGCTCCCGCTCGTGGGCCATCTTGACCGCATCCTGGACCTTCTGCACATCCTCGCCGCCGGCGGAACCCTTGGAAGAGAATGAGAGCATGGCAACGGCAGGCTCTGCACCGAGCAGGTCACGGCAGGACTTTGCGGAATCGAGCGCGATGTCGGCCAGCTGCTCGGCGGTGGGGCGGGGGTTGACGGCGCAGTCTGCGAAGATGAGGTAGCCGTCCTTGCCCCACTTCTTGTCGTGGGTGTCCATGACGAAGCAGGAAGAGGCGGTCTTGGTGCCCTTTGCCGTGCCGATGACCTTGAGTCCCGCACGGAGCAGGTCTGCCGTGGCGGAAAGGGCACCGGAGACCATTGCATCTGCCTTGCCCAGGCGGACCATCATGGCGCCGAAGAAGAGCGGGTTCTTCACGAGGAAGCTCTTGGCTGACTCCACATCCGGAACCTCCGCGGCTCCCGTTTTCTTGTTTATCTTGCCCTTGCGCTCTTCAAAGTATTCCTTGCCAAAGTCTTCCAGCCAGTCGGACGTGGCCGGATCGATGATGTCTATGCCGTCCAGGGAAACGCCCTTGTCCTTGGCGACCTTTTCGACGTCTTCCTTCTTACCGAAGAGCGTCACCTTTTTGGCGAGCTTTTCAGCGACGATTTTGGCGGCGGCCTGGACCGTGCGCTCCTCCGTCCCTTCGGGCAGAACGAGCGAGTT
>JAEEGL013234496.1_pt1 | contig 15345 bp, 14 predicted proteins | sample 9134231 | NCBI WGS metagenome assembly JAEEGL01 (sample SAMN16246548, study PRJNA631951) | gut metagenome | biome: gut microbiome; feature: rumen; material: fiber-attached | host: Bos | place: Iran: Karaj | collected 2018-10 | reverse complement strand
TTTTGCCTCATAGTTTTCCTCGTTTTTGATAACGGAGTTTTCGAGCATGGCAAGTTCAAGGTTTTCTTGACTGCGTGCAAGTCCCGTTACGTAGGTGCACACACCTTTTACATTTTTATCTTTGCACGAATTTATGTGTATTGAAATAAACACATCGGCATTTTCTTCAATGGCAATGTCGGTGCGGGTTTTGAGTTCAAGAAATTTGTCGGTGGTGCGGGTGTAAACTACCTCTACGCCAGGAATTTTCTCTTCGATATATTTACCAAGCTTGAGAGTGATGGCGAGTGTAAGGTTTTTTTCTTTGGTGCGCTTGCCTATTGCGCCAGGGTCTTTTCCGCCATGTCCTGCGTCGAGAACTATTTTTTTTACTAAATTGTTGGTTTCTTGTGCGTTAGTATGATTGTACGGAGTGTTGCAAATCATAAAAAATGCTAACACTGCTAAAAAAATCCGTGCTTTGTGGTTTTTTGTCATTAGAGTTCGTTATTTTTGTAGCCGTTTTTAAGCCGACATAGTTTTGGTTTTTGAAAAATTCTTTAATTTTGCCCTCTGTTTTAAAAAGGATAGTGCAAAATTAAAACTATTAACGTTTAATTTGAACAATATTTGTGCAAAAAATTATAAACATAGTCATTCTTTTGCTGTTTGCGGGTCAAGTGCTTGCACAACAGCAAGATACAATACCCGATATTAATAAAGATACATCAGCGGTAATGTTGTCGGATAGCCTATCGCTGCCCGGCGATTCTACTATGGTGACGGTTGATTCGGTAAAATTGAAGCGTCCTCGTTCGGTTGTTGACATTCCTATTGAGTATGAATGTGATGATTCGCTCATGGTTTCGCTTGAAACCAAAAATGTGTATATGTACGGTTCTACTAAGGTGAAAAGCGGTACTATGAATCTTGAATCAGACCGTATGCAGATAGAAATGGAAACCAATATAGTTTATGCCGAAGGTACTGAAGACCCTGAAACACACGAACTTACAGGAACTCCGATTTTTAAGGATAATAAAGATGAGTTTACGGCAAAAACTATAAAATATAACTTTAAAACCAAGGAAGGCTATGTGTGTGAGGTAAATACCGAACAGCAAAATGGCTATTTATACGGTGCGCAAACAAGGATACACGCCAACCGCGAAATCCACCTCAAAAATGGTAGGTACACCACTTGCGATTTAGACCACCCTCACTTTTATTTTGAACTAACGAGGGCGAAATTTATTCCTGACGACAAAATTATTGCAGGACCTTCGTATCTTGTGCTTTTGGATGTGCCTGTATATATATTAGGTATACCTTTTGGAATTTTCCCTGCTTCAAAACGCCGTTGTTCGGGAATCGTGGTGCCAAAATATGGCGAAGAAAGCCGTCGTGGTCTTTATCTTCAAGATGGTGGATATTACTTTGCCATAAGCGATTACGCCGATTTGCAACTGCTTGGTAGTATTTATACTTACGGTGGCTGGGGCGCTAAAGTGGTGAGCAAGTTTAAAGTGAGATATAAGTTTTCGGGTAATTTGAATTTTTCGTATTCAAAGAATATTTCGGGTATGCACGAATTTGCTAATATCAAAGGTGCTAATAGCGAGGTAACTTATTCATCGTTAAACTCTTACTCGTTGACATTTAATTTTAACCAAGACCCAAAAGCTAATCCAAATAGTAATTTTGGAGCCAACGTTTCGTATCAAAAATCTCGTTACGACTTGCAAAACTCCACTCGTCTTTCCGACATTACCCGAAACACCACACAATCAAGTGTAAATTATTCTACCACAATGTTTAAGGTTGTGAATTTTAGTGCAAACTCAAACATGACCCAAAACTTTGCCGACACTTCTATTTCGTTTACATTCCCCACTATAGCATTGTCGGTTTCTAAGTTTTTCCCGTTTAAACGCAAAGTGCAAGTGGGTAAACAAAAATGGTACGAAAAAATTGGATCTTCTTTCCAAGCTAACTTTACAAATAGCGTAGACCGTATTAACGATACATTGTTTATGAAACGCGAGATGTTTGATAAAATGCGTTACGGTTTCAACTACTCTATCCCTCTCAGCACATCGTTCAACGTGTTGAAATACATCAATGTGTCGCCATCTATTCAATATAAGGGACGTATTTACCCAAATTATGTGGTGCATTATATGAATCCGCAAATTTCGTTTGGCGATGCCAACAGCGAGCAAGTTAAATATGGTGTGGATACTATTAATCAAGTGAAACACAATTTTGAATTTTCTACTTCAGTTAGCGCGTCTACAAAATTATATGGTATATTTAACTTCAAGAATGCCAAACATATAAAGGCGTTTCGTCATGTGTTGACTCCTTCTATTGGTATGTCGTGGCGACCTGACTTTTCGGAACCGAGATGGGATTTTTATCGTGATGATCCTCTTGATACTGCAAATATTAGAAGATATTCTATTTTTGAAAACGGTATTTATGGTTATCCTCCGGCTGGAAAATCGGCTGCTATCACCTTTGGACTCGGCAACAATTTTGAAATGAAAGTTAAGACCAAACGCGATACAGTGGAAGGTAAATATACCAAAATCAAATTGTTAGAGACTTTGAATTTTAGTGGATCTTACAACCTTGCCGCAGATTCGTGCAAGTTGAGCAATATTTCTATCAGTGCTGGCACACGTCTGTTCGACAAAGTTAGTGTTACCATGAGTGGTTCGTTAGACCCATATCAACTTGATTCTGCTGGTCGACGCACTCGCTTTTATCTGTTTAAAGAAACCAATGGCCGTCGTTGGGGACGGTTGACCTCTGCGTCGATTTCAACTTCGTATGCTATTGACAATAAAACTTTTTCTAAGGATAGTAAAGAACAGAGCGATAGCGAAAAACGCAACTACGGTTCGGCAGATTACGACGACGAAGCCGAGGTGGATGAATTTGGAAACATTGTTGCCACTGCCGAAGAGGTAGAAGAGCGTCGCCGCGAACGCGAAGAACGCCGTAAACGCGATGATGGAGAATATAGTTATTATAGCGTTCCATGGTCGTTGTCGGGCGGTTACACATTTTCGTATTCGCACCCAGGAAAACAAGCTGCAGTAATTCGTCAGATGGTGAACCTTTCGGGCTCGGTAACTTTTACCGATAAATGGCGTATGAGCATGTCGTCGGGTTTTGATATTCAAGAAGGTAAGTTTGCCACATCTTCGCTTTCGATAACTCGCGATTTGCACTGTTTTAGTTTGAGTTTCTACATCATTCCGTTTGGTGCTTACAAGAGCTACAACTTCAGACTTTCGTTCGGATCGGCTCTCTTCCAAGGTCTCGAATACAAGCGCAATCAATCTTGGCGTGATAATTAGTTATGAAACTGCGTTTGTTTAATCCCGGATGCGAATTAGAGGTGGCCAACGGGTCGCCATATTTTCAACTGCCCAAATATCCCGCTATGATAGAAGACGATTTGGTAGTGTTGCCTATGTTTTTTAGTAATAATGGCGATTATGTGGTTGTAAACAAATTTCCAAGCGATGATTTTATCTCTTTTTGGAAACAGTATTATAACGTATGTTTTGTAAATTCAGATAGTTGCAATACTATTAAAGACATTTGTTTTGATGGTTTTGCACCGTGGGGCATTTCGCCGAGAGCGTGGTATATCGCCGAAAAGTTTAAGGCTAATTTTGCCGATAATTATAATTTCGATTTCAGCAAACAACAAAAAATGCTTTTCAACCGCAAAACTTCGGCAGAATTGTTACGCATTTTTGTAGGAAAAAGCAATAATTCTGACATTTATCCCACTCATGAGCAGCTGCCGTTTGTGGCAGAAAACACGAAACAAGCTTTAGAGTTTTTTGATTATGCTGCTAAAAAATTTGGCGGAGTGGTTTTTAAGGCTTTGTATAGCAGTAGCGGTCGCGGCGTTAGAATTTTTAGACGCAACGAATTGAGCGATAATATTTTGCAATGGACTAACTTTGCTATAAAATCGTTTGGAGGTGTAGAATGTGAACCCTTTTTTAATAAGCTTCGCGATTTTTCTGCCCATTTTGATATTGTGGGTCATAAGCCTGTTTTTAAAGGCTTTTCGCGGTTTGTTACCACTGAGAGCGGCTTCTATAAGTGTAGCAAGGTAAAGACTTTTAGCGATATAGAGTTTTTTGACAAAGATGTGGCTGCCGATTTTGTTAGCAAAATGAAGTTGTCGCTTTTGCATAGTCCATATTGCGAACTTTACAACGGACCTTTAGGTATTGATTGTATGATTTATTCCGAAATAGATGGCGGGTTGAAGATAAATCCCTGTGTAGAAGTTAATTGCCGACACAGCATGGGACGCCTTGCTATGGAGATTGAAAACCTTGTTTCTGATGAGTCCGAAGCCGATTTTTATGTTTTGCAAGATTCTGAAACAGAGCAATATATACAGCAAAAACCTATAATAGAAAACGGAAAACTGGTTTCTGGATTTTTGCGTTTGACTCCCGAAAATACTCAGCGGTTTACTGCTGGCATTTTAGCTAAGCCTTTGAAATAATATCAATCATTGTATCAATAACATACGCTGTGGCGGCGTTGATATTGTCAATACGGTTCCCCGAAAAATGCAGTTTTTGGGCTATTGTTTTACCTCCTTTTGTGGCAAATCCGAAACAAATTGTGCCAACGGGAATTTCGTCTGTACCTCCTCCTGGACCAGCGCATCCCGATACAGAGGCTGCAAAATTGGTGTTGAATAGTTTTAATGCCCCTTCTGCCATTTCGGTTACGGTTTCGAGACTTACGGCTGTATATTTTTCTAATGTTTGCAATGATACTCCGAGCAAATTATGTTTGGCTTCGTTGCAGTAGGTTACGGCAGCTCCTTTAAATACATCGCTGCAACCGGGTATGCGGGTTAATGTGGCAGAAATGTTTCCACCTGTGCAACTTTCAGCTGTACAGAATGTTGCGTTTTTATTTCGCAACAGTTCAATTAGTTTTTCGGTAGAGTTCATTGCTCTGTTTGGTTTTTCTTGTTTTTTTTCTGCGATTTGTCTTTGCCGCCGAATACTGAGAAGTTGATGTATTTTTTGGGATTCTTTTCAAATTCGGCTAAAATCTTATCGAGTTGTGTGCTTGCACGTTCGAGATTATTGTAAACGCTATCGCTCTTGATAATTTTCGACACGCTGCCATCGCCATTGTTGATATTGTTGAGCAAGGTGTTAAGTTGTTCGAGTGATTGTTGGGCATCCACAATTGCTTGATTAAGATTTAGTTGTGCAAGTGTATCGCTGAGCGATGCAAAATTATTGATAGCGCGGCTGATATTGTCGGTATTTTGTCCCACGGTTTGGCTTAATCTTGTAATGTTGCGCATTACGCTGTCTATTCTGTGCGAATTTTGGCTAAGATGTGCGGTAAGATTTCGCAAATTGCCGAGACTTGCGCCTATGTTGTTGCGGTTCTGTTCGTTGAGAAGCATGTTGAGCGAATGCATCACCGAATCAGATGCCGAAAGGAAACCAACAAGGTCGTCTTTCATTGGCAGCACAAGTTCTAACATTTGGTCTAAGATGCCGCCTTCGCGTGATGATTTTAAGGTATCGCCGTTTTCGTGATAACCGTCGTATTTTTTGGGACAGATTATTTCGATGCCTTTGGTACCCATAATATCCATGTTGACGATTTTGGCGGTTGTGCCTTTGGGTATATCAAAGTCGTTCATGATGCGCAATCTAACTGCGATGCTCATTTTATCGTCGCCGGCAAAATCCATAGAAGAAACTTTACCAATTTTAAAACCGCTGAGTGTTACAGGGTTAGATTCTTGTAAGCCGTCTATTTTGTCGTAAATTGCGATGTATTCGTTTTCGGTTGAGAATAGGTTTTCGCCTTTGAGAAAACTCAATCCCCAAACAAGCAGGGCAAGCGAAATCACTGCCACTATGCCGATTTTTATAAGTGTTCTTTTTTCCATTTCGTTTTTTTTAGCTTACAAATTTATATAAAAAAAGATATAACTGCCTAAAATCTTGCTTTAAAAATACAAAATAATAAAAAAAACGGTTGCAGAACAATCGGCAACCGTTTAAAAATCAAGTGTCTGTATCTTATTGTATTTCTATTCCTTTGCTGTAAACTTCCATAGCTTGTTCGCTCATGCCCATCGACGAGAATCCGCCGTCGTTGTAGAGGTTTTGCATTGTAACACGCTTGGTAAGGTCAGAAAACATTGCTACACAATAGTCTGCGCAGTCGTCGGCAGTTGCATTGCCAAGCGGTGATGTCTTGTCGGCATAGTCGAAAAGTTTGTCAATACCTTCCACACCGCTTCCTGCAGTTGTGAGTACAGGCGATTGCGATATTGTGTTGATTCTAACTTTGCGGTCGCGACCGTAGATGTAACCAAAGCTGCGTGCGATAGATTCCAAAAGTGCTTTAGCGTCTGCCATGTCGCAGTATTTGTAGAAAATACGCTGTCCGGCAATGTACGAAAGGGCTACAATCGAACCCCACTCTTTGATGGCGTCGAGTTTGTAAGCCACCTGAAGCACTTTGTGAAACGACCATGCAGAGATATCTAATGATTTTTGGTAGAAACCGTAGTCGATATTGTCGTAGGTGCGACCCTTGCGTATGTTCATCGACATTCCTATCGCGTGGAGAACAAAATCGATTTTGCCTCCGAATTTTTCCATAGTGCGTTTAAATACGTTTTCGAGTTCTTCAACGCTTGTAGCGTCGGCGGGGATAATTTCTGCGCCGCATTTGTCGGCAAGTTCGTTGAGTGTGCCTAAGCGCAATGCAACCGGAGTGTTCGACAATGTGAACTCCGCACCTTCTTCGTGGCAACGTTCTGCAACGTGCCAAGCAATTGATTTGCTGTCTAATGCACCGAATATGATGCCCTTTTTACCTTTTAATAAATTGTACATATTAAATTCCTTTTTTTCGGAGGCGAAATTATATATTTTTTTCTCCTTGTTTTTTATTTGAATGTTTCCCTTATGTTGTTTTTGTGATAATGTTTACTTTTGTTTAACTTTGCCACAAAATTAAAATAGCATAATTTTGAAATTAGAATGGTTTATAGCCCGCAGAATTTCGGGCAAGTCATATAATAAAGGTGTATCTTCCACTGTTGTGAAGATTGCTGTAGCCGCTGTGGCACTGAGTGTTGCAGTTATGATTGTTTCTATGTCGGTGATTATCGGATTCAAAAACGAAATTATGGACAAGGTGGTGGGCTTTGGCTCGTGTGTTAATATTGTTAACCGCGAAACTGGTGGCAATTACGAAACTATGCCTATTAGTTCCGAACAAGATTTCTTTCCGTCAATCGAAAACGAACAGGGTATCAATCATATACAACGCTATGTGATGAAACCGGCTATTTTAAAATCTGGTGCGGATATTCTTGGTGTTATTATAAAAGGTGTAGGTAGTGAATACGACTTTAAGTTTTTTGAAGATAACATGTTGGAAGGTTGCGCACCTAAGATTATTGCAGGGCAGAAAACTGATTCGATGTTGATTTCTAAGCGTATGGCAGATTTGCTTAACCTTAAGCTTGGCGATAAGGTTGTTGCCTATTTTGTGCAAGACCCTCCACGTATGCGCAAATACACAGTTTCGGGAATTTATCAAACGGGTCTTGAAGATTACGACAAACTGTTTTGCTTTACCGATATGACTGATATTCAAAAAATTAACGGTTGGAACGAAAACCAAATATCAGGTTTTGAGGTAATGATTGATGATTTTAGCAAACTTGAAGATATGTCGTCGCTTGTGCGCGAATATGCTGGATACCAAATTTCTGAAGATGGTGCCATGTTGCGTGTTACAAATGTTAAAGATAATAATCGCCAACTGTTTGATTGGATTACACTTACCGAAATGAATGTGTATGTTATACTTGCTATTATGTTTTTTGTGGCGTTTGTAAATATGTCGACAGCTATGCTGATTATTATTTTTGAACGTGCAGCAATGATAGGCATAATGAAAGCGGTTGGCAGTAGTAACTGGCTGATTCGTAAGATATTTATAATTCAGTCGGTGCATATCACAAGTAGGGGAGTGGTAATAGGAAATATTGTGGCGGCTGTGCTGATACTATTGGAGCAATATTTTCATTTAGTGGGACTCGACCCTGCTTCGTATTATGTGGATCATGTACCTGCTGAATTTCAACTTTGGTATTTTATCGCCATTGATTTGGGTACTTTGTTGGTAATGAGCATTATGCTTGTGTTGCCGAGTATGGCTATCAGCAAAATGGAACCTGCCAAGGTAGTTAATTTTAGGTAATTGAATTAAAGTGTATTATCAGGCATAAGCATTTTGTCGCCGAGTTCGATACCCCAAAGCGAAATATCGTCGCGCTGTTCTTCGAGACCTTGCCAATGATTAATAATCTCTTCGATAAAGCGTTTTTGATCGGCGATTTTTTCTGTAGATGTGTAGTTTAGCACCAATTTGAGACGTTTAGTGCCGAACCGTTTTCTCAAAAGATTGTTTTGGTCTTTGATTCCATCGGTAGAAAGGTAAATGCGGTCGCCGATGTTGAGGTTATAATCGTAATCCTCAAAAAAGAAAACATCAGAATAAGCCTGACCTCCAATACCTCGACGGTCGGAAGGAATCGCCTCCACTTCGGTAGTGCCTTTGCGGAGTATGTATACGGGTTGTTTTGCTCCGGCAAATTTGAGTTCGTAATCGTGGTCTTTAGCAAAAACACGTTTAAAACGGCAAATAGCTATATCCATTCCGTCGGTATTTTCGGTGGTATCTTGTTTTAGAGCCGCCACAATTTTGTCGTTCATAGCTTCGAGTATCACCGACGGACGGTCTATTTTGTTTTCGGTGATAAGTTCGCCGAGCAATCTTACTCCAATCATACTCATAAACGCACCGGGCACACCATGACCAGTGCAGTCGCCCATAACGGCAAAAATGTATTGCTCAGTAACAGCAAACCAATAAAAATCGCCCGATACAATATCTTTTGGACGGTAGATTACAAAATTTTCAAAAAAATTCTTCATCTGTTTTTCGCTTGGCAACAGTGCCTCTTGAATAGTCTGTGCATAGCGGATACTGTCGGTGATATAGATGTTTTTCTTGGTAATCAGCTTGTTGCGGAGTTCAAGTTCTTCGTTGTTGGTTTTCAATAATTTTGCTTGAAGTTCCAGTTTTTTGTGCTGTTCGGTTAGCACATCGTTTTGCTCTTTCATAGCCGCCTGTTGCACTTCAAGTTGAGCCGTAATGATAGAGAGCATCTCGTTTTGCATCTGCATTTCGCGCTGCTGATTGTCGATTTTGTTGGTAGCCGATTTCAGTTCGGTAATATCGCTCAGAAAGCCAGATACAAGGTTTTTGGATTTTAGTTTTGCCAATGTAATGTGAAACCAATACGTTTTGCTGCCCACTTTAAACGATTTTTCTATGTGCTGCGATTCGCCAGTGGCAAAACATTCGTTGAGCTTGCCTACAGCGGCATCATCGGCTAAAAACAAGGTTAGTGCCCTATTGTGGTTGATATTGGTTAGGTACGATACCTGATCTGCGTTGGTCCAATACAATTGATGTTTGTCGTCTAAAATAAATAACGGAATTTCAGCCGATTGCATTAGTTCCGAAAAAATATGGTTGCTTTTAAGATAATGGTATATCTTGATGGTGGTGACTATGGTAAAGGATAGTATCAGCAATACCACAATGTCGGTAATTAAGGCATATTTGGTTTGATATCTAAATTGAAAGAAAGAAATAATTCCGTAACTATCTGAATCTATGTACATTTGATACTCTTGCAACACAAAAAGCGTGTATGGCAGCAGCAACGCAACCGTCAATGCAATCGAGAGCAGTATTTGAGCCTTTACTCCAGATTTTGAGATATGGTGCTTTAATTTTTTTGCCATCTTTTGTGTTGCAAGGTTAATTATTTAATTTTCAGCTATTAAGCGTTATTGTTTCCAAGGCTGCAAAATAGTAGAATTTGGCGAGCCTGAATATTTTTTTGTAGGTGGATTCAACAGAATCGGGTGACGGCTTTTGTCCATAATAAACTTAGCCACCGAATCGCACCACATAAAAGCAGATTCGGGTTTGGGATGCGCTCCATCGGCATATCTCTTGTATTTCAGGTTTTTAGATGGATAATACTGACGGCTTCCTACGTTGGCAAGTATCATTTCGTTTATGCCGGTATCTTCTTTCCAGTTAGGCGGTCCAACCCACACAAATGGAATTGTATCTATCTGTTCTATAATGTGTTTTACGTATGGGGTGCGTTTTGTGATAATATCGCGGACAAAAAGTTCGTTGGCACCCAGAATTAAAATTACGTAAGTTGGTTTAAATTTTTTGATAAAATGTTTTAGAGTGTCGGTGGTGCCATACCATTCGCTTTGCGAACTATACCAAATTACCGATTGCATTTGATGACCGTTTTCAGCGCAATAGTCGCGCAAACGCCAACGAAACTGCTCTAACATGCTGTCGCCAATCAGAAGGATTGTTTGACTTGTGCTGTCGATGCCTGTTTGAGGTGTGTATTCCGAAGTGTACATTTCGGTAGTGTACACTGGCGTGGTGTCGCCGCAGAGAAATTTTTTGATGTCAGATTGTTTGAGCTCTGCACCAGCAACTTCTACTGGACTGCCACTAAACGAGTAAGCTGCTAATATTGCTGTTGTTGCAGCTAAAATGGCTATAAATTTCCAAATTGGTTTCATGGTTATTTATTTTTCTTTTGGGCAAACATCCATTGAAATGTAGACGGCATGTTATATACTTGATTCCAAATGAGATGACCTTTGCCTGTGAGTTCGGTGTAATCGATTTTGTTGCCTCCGCATTTGTGAATAGCGATGGTCATATTGCGGGTGCGGGTAACTTTTACCAGTTTGTCGGTAGAGCCGTGGAAGGTCTTGATTGGCATATCTTTAAGAATGCATGCCATATCGAGGTCGGCGCCTCCGCATATTGGCACTGCAGCCGCAAACTTTTGTGGATAACGCGAAATCAAATCCCAAGTGCCGAATCCGCCCATCGACATACCTGTAATATAAAGGCGCGATGTGTCGCCGTTGACTGCATCTACAATGCTATCTAACAATTGGTTAGCAGCATTAAGATAAACCGAAATTGTATCAGGCATGGTGTGCGATGGAAGAGTCCAATCGGTTTCGCACCAACGGAAATTTTCGGCGCACTGAGGCAAAATTACATAACAAGGATACTTTTGACGGAAATTACTGCTGCCAAAAATTTTATCCATGTAGGTAAGTTGAGTTTCGTTGTCGTTGCCACGTTCGCCCGCTCCATGCAAAAACAGCACCACGGGATATTGCTTTGTGGTATCAACATTTTGCGGTTTTAAAAGACGGTATGGCAAAACAGTTCCGCAAGTGTCGGTATAATAGCACTTTGCAAACTGACTGCGAAGTTGTTCGTTGGATTGCTGAGCAAATGTAGAGCACATTGCCATTACCATTATTAATGCTAAAAATATTCTTTTCATCTTTCGTTTTTCTTTTAATTGATGCAAATATAGTTCACTTTTTGATAAAAACCGAGAAGTTTAACAATTTTTATTTCATAAACTACACCTTATATATTATATAACAATTTTGTGAGCAATTGAACGTGTTATGTAAGGCACTTATTATCAATATTATAATTAATTATTTGATTAACTCTTGGATTTCTCGAAAAAAAAAATAAACTTTTCGTTAATTTTATTACAAAAAAATTTGCATACAATCAGAAATATTTAATATTTTTGAATTGTTATTAGAAGATATGCCGGGTAGGAAAAATACATTTTTTTATTCCGTGTAATATGCTGATAATAAATAATTTGTAAAAATTATTGCAATTTAAGCTCTAAAAAAGGGCTTTTGGAGTGAAAATTGGTTTGATTATTGAATAACTACAATAAAAATAAATACGAGATGGAAAGCGTAAACACAAATAAGAGAAGAGCCACCGACAACGTGTGTATATCGTACACAGGTTTGTTCGATTCTGAAATACTCACCATTTTGGCGCAGGGTATAGAGGGCACGCTGACATCTAATGATAAAGTTACCAAAAAAGTTTTCAAAATATTTTTGGAACTTGCACAGAACATATCGCAGTATAGCCTTGAGCGCGAACCAAACTCTTCGGGCGAATCGATGGGTGTTGGCACTATGCTTATTAAGGAATACGATGACTATTTTCAGTTCTCTACCGGTAACAAAACCACCATGGAGAGCATTATTCCCGTTATCGAGAAATGCGACAACATCAACTCCATGACACGAGAAAAACTCCGCGAATACCGACGTTTGCAACGCAACATGCCGGCAAGTCAAAAAGGAGGCGGAAATATCGGCTTAATTCAAGTAGCCCTCACCGCCGACAACCCGATTGAATACGGAGTGGTTAAATGCGAAGACAACAATTATTTTTATATAGTCAGTGTTAAAATAAACAAATAATTTTGTATGACCGTACAAATTGTTAAACAAAACGACAAACAAAATGAACGACATTCATATTAAAGGCGTACACGAAGCATTCTTCGTTCCCACGGTAAACTTCGATTCCAAAACAGGAATCTGCGAGCTCGAGGGAGAATCATATTTGGAGGAGACCATAAAATTTTACACTCCGTTGTTCGCGTGGATCAAAGAATACACCGAAACGGTTAAAGGTCCGCTTCATTTCAATTTTAAGCTGAGTTACTTTAACACAAGTAGTTCTAAATGTTTAGTTGATATTCTTGACATGCTTAAAAAGTATCAGAAAGAAGGCGGCGAAGTGGAAGTTAACTGGTATTACGATGATTCAGAAGAGGAACTCGAAGAAGTTGAGGATTTTATACTCGAAACCGGATTGGATATCAACATTATTCCTATATCCGAAGAACAAAAATAATAAAAAAAGTACGCTGATATTTTAATATAAGAGAAATTAAGTTTATATTTGCACCTGACCTAAAATTGACTTTGATATGGTAAAGAAAAAAGAGAAATACGATTTCAGCCTTTATGAGTATCATAATCTGATGAATCAAAACATATTGGTTTCGTACAAAGGACCAGTTGACGAAAGGATTATGACCGTGATAGGAGAAAACATTCTCCTTGTTACCAACGATGGAGGCGACAAGGCCAAGAACAAGATTTTTAAAGTCTTTATGGAACTTGCCCAAAATGTTTGGTTGTATAGCGCTGAAAGTTGTAAACTTGAAAACGGCAAGTCCGTGGGTTTAGGCACTCTTGTGGTGAGCGAATGTGGTAACTCTTACACATTTGTAACGGGCAATGTGGTAAACAATGCCGATGTGGTGCCGGTAATAGAAAAATGCGAGACAATCAACTCGCTCGACCGCGACAGCCTGCGCGAATACCGCCGCGAACAACGCCGACTTGCCAACGAGGGGAAACCCAACAGCGGCAACATCGGACTTATTCAGGTGGCTTTAACCGCTGAAAGTCCGTTAGATATAGAACTTACACCGGTAAACGACGATGAATCTTTCTTGTCGATAGCCGTTAAGATATCGAAAGATAACTTTAGAAATAGTTAATTGAAAAGGAATATTAATTGGTCACTTTAACAACATTCGAAAATGGAATTAGAAAATATTGAAATAGAGGGTTCGCACAAAAACTTTTTCACCCCGACTGTGAAATTCGATGCCCAAACAGGTATTTGTGAATTGTCAGGCGAATCGTTTTTGGAAGATACGGCGGAATTTTACAAACCCCTCGTAGACTGGCTTGTGGAATTTACCACAAAAATTAAACGCCCCATTGCTTTTATTATAAAGCTAACGTATTTTAATACAAGTACGTCGCGATGCATTTTGGACTTGCTCAACGTTCTTAAAGACTATGAGGACGAAGGCGGTGAGGTAACTGTTAACTGGCATTACGACGAAAACGACTCTGATATGCAAGAGGATATCGAAGACTATATGATCGATACCGGATTGAATATCAATATTATACCATTCTAACCATCAGCCACGATGAATGATATCCACATCAAAGAGAGCCGTGAAAATTACATTATACCCGCAGTAGATTTTGTGGCTTCAACGGGTAAGTGTATCATTAAAGGCGAATCGTTTTTGGAGGAAACTTCAAAGTTTTATACCGAACTCGTGGATTGGTTGAAGGATTATGTGAAGAATGCAAAAGAAATTGAATTTATCTTACAGCTCAAGTATTTCAATACAAGCACTTCAAAATGGATTTTGAAAATGCTTAGCGTTTTGAAACAGTTTGAACTGGACGGTGGAAAAGTAAAAGTTTTGTGGTATTATTATCAAGACGATGCCGATATGCGAGATGATATTAAAGATTACATCTACGGATCAAATTTAAATATCGACATGGTTCCGTTTACAGACAATTAATTATTCCTTTTCGAAAATATCAGGCGCGAGGCCTGATTTAGCATCCGGAAGACCATGCCGGATGCTTTTTTTTTGCCTTTTTGCTCTTTTGTACTAATAAAATGTCCGTTTGTCCCCCTCTCTGTGGCTTTTATTTCGTTATTTTGTAATGTTTTAAATCTACTTAAAATAAATTATAGTTTATGAAAAAACAATTGATAACCACAGCAGCGGCATTGGCAATGGCTTTATCTGTTAATGCCCAACAGCACGTTCTCGACGTGCAGACCGCAAAAACCGGTGCTCCCGTGCAAAACACTATGTACGGCATTTTCTTTGAAGATATCAACTACGCCGCCGACGGTGGATTGTATGGCGAGTTGGTAAAAAACCGCTCGTTTGAGTTTCCCCAGAGCCTTATGGGATGGCAAACTACCGGCAAGGTGGAGGTGAAAAACGATGGTCCTTTCGACCGTTGCCCGCATTATGTAACGCTCTCGTATCCAGGACATCCCGAGCGTCGCACGTCGCTCACTAATGAGGGCTTTTTTGGTATCGGTTTACTCAAAGACGAGGATTACCGCTTTACCGTTTACGCTAAGGCCTCCGACGGCGATGCCACTATCCGTGTGCAGTTGATCGACCAAAGCACTATGGAAGAGCATCAGGAATTTGTTGAAAAAGAGATTGTTGTAAACTCAAAGGATTGGAAAAAATACCAAGTGATTTTGAAATCGCCCAAAACCGACAACAATGCACGCTTGCGTATTTTCCTTAAAGGTAAAAATCCTGTTTGCTTAGAACATATTAGTCTTTTTCCTGTTAACACATTCAAAAACAGAGAGAACGGTATGCGCCGCGACCTTGCTCAGGCTCTTGCCGATATGCACCCAGGAGTATTGCGTTTCCCAGGAGGCTGCATTGTGGAGAGTTTTGAACTTGAAACCCGTTACCAATGGAAAAACACC
>JAEEGL011420589.1_pt1 | contig 15345 bp, 11 predicted proteins | sample 9134231 | NCBI WGS metagenome assembly JAEEGL01 (sample SAMN16246548, study PRJNA631951) | gut metagenome | biome: gut microbiome; feature: rumen; material: fiber-attached | host: Bos | place: Iran: Karaj | collected 2018-10 | reverse complement strand
GTAACACCATTAACAATTAAGAATGGTCCAAATTCAAGGGCATCACGCATACCTTGTTCAAGTGCTTCAGTACCAGTAGCATTTATTAATAATAATTTATTATCATTAGTAAATCCTATTAAGTTACCTTTGCCTCCACCTTTTTTATTCCAAATAACTTTACCATCTTTAATAACATATCCTAGTGGAATATCAGATCCATATCCATAGTCTACAAATCCACCACCATTGATACCAACAGTAGCTCCTAAACGTTTAGTCATATTAATAATCTTTTCTTGACCACCGCCATATCTAGCATCTGTTGTTGTATTAAATTTCTTAGCTGTAAGTATTCTTACTTCACTTGGATCATATATTGCTACTAAGTGAGCATTATAGTCACCAACTTTAATCTTTAGATATTTATAATGTTCATTACCAGCATCACGTGTAAGAATAGCTTCATCATATTCATTATCATAACTATCACGTGGTGCAGTATCAATAACAATTTCATCTAGATTAATTTGTTCATTAATTGGTTCAAATTTATCAGCATCAATTACTTCTTGAACACGTTTTTCTGAATAGAATGTATATGCAATATAGTCATGTGTTTTAGTATCTATTGCTGTTGATATAATCGTATTTTGTAATGTCTTAAAGATTGGCGCATATACGACAAAGAAACATATTGCGATTAAGATATCGATTGCAATCAACCATTTTGTTAACTTTCTCATATTATGCCCCCACCTTATATATACCCTTGTCTAATTTTAGTTTCTTAACAGCTTCATCTGTTAAACTTATACAAGGTCTAATACCTCTTGAAATTGTTACTTTACTTGCATGAATTGGATTATCATATACTAAGATATATTCTTCTTGACTAGTAGTTGTGAAATAACCTTTAATACTACTATCATATTGATAATCTAATAATGATGGAACAGCTACTTTAGCTTTAACTTTATTCTTCTTAATATCATCTAAACTAGATGTATATCCACCAGTTACCCATTCATCTTCTTTTAACATATCTTTATAAGATAAACTTTCTAAATATTCACCATTTAAGTATTCAGCAAGTGATTCTTTGCTTTCTACATCAAATGTTAATTTATCTAAGTCATAACGATATGTCTTTGTTAACACATTTTCAAGCATTAATTTTGTACCATTAGTTGTATCATAAACAACCCATGTATCATCACCCAATTTAACTTTACTTCCAAGAGCTAAACTATCTTCTTTAACAGTTAAATATGGATTTTCTTTAGTACCATCACCTGATATATAAGCAATTGTACTCTTTAATTTAACTACTGGTCTTACTTCATAGAAACTATTAGCATCACTTTGACTTACATTAGTTCCATTAGTATGCCATACTTTTTCCGTACTATAGTTATTTAACCAATAGATTTGTCCATCACCTACTAAATATGTCTTCTTATCAATAATGGTATTTAAGAAGGTACTAATATCTAATAGTCCAACATAATCATCACTATTCTTCTTTTCACAACTTATTCCTGATAATTCTTCAACACTATCTTCACAGAAAGTATTCTTTACTAAATAAGTTTTATCTAAGTTATTTAAGAAATCATTATTTAGATATTTATGAATATCAGAATTCTTATATTCTGTTGCTTTATTATTCCATGGTAACATTGTCATACTATCATCTAGAATAACTAACATTGTTCCATCAGGATTAATCTTAATAATTCTCCATAATAAGTTATTATATTTAACATAATTATTAGTTACATTACCTTTATATACATATTCATTTGGATTAGGATTATAAAGACCACTTTCTTCATAAACAATCTCTGATTTTGTTGTTATTTGATCTCCTAATAATAATACTTTCTTACCACTAGCATCTGTTGGATTATATATCTTATAGTAATGAATTAATCTATTACCATAAAAAATACAACATCCTAAGATGAATGCTATACTAATAGCCCAAAATACCTTTTCCCAAGTTTTAGCTGGTTTCTTTTCTTTAACGCCTTTTACCTTCTTTTCTTTCTTTGGTTTTTCTTTCTTAGTAGATTCAGGTTCTTCTTGTTCTTTTTTCTCTCTTAATTCTACTCTACTTGCTAATTCATTAGGTCTATTATCAATAGCCTTTTTATTCATAACCTTTTTTACTACAACAGGATCTAATACTTCTGTTTTATCACTAGGAATTGTTTTTTTCTTATTATCAAATTCTAATATTTCAATGTCGTCATAATCTTTCATATTCACTCCTATTTATAACCTAACAATAATTATATAATATAAAACCTTTTTTAACAACAAAAAAAGATATGAAATCATATCTTTTTTATTAACTAACCTTAGTTGATATTTTAATTATTATTTCTAGTAATTAATATAAAGTTAATCATTAATAGTTACTAGTGTAATTAGTAATGATTTACTCTATCTTCAACTTAGGCAAATCACCTCCTACACTAATTAACAAGATAAATTTTTGTTTTAATTGTCTTCAGATATTTAATATTGTTTATTAAATAGTTATTTAATATTTTCTTTTATTAATTTTTTATTTAATATTGGTTTGTTAAATATATTTAATATTTCATTTATTAAATGATATTTAATTTTATTTATTAAATAAAATTTTAATGATTTTATTAAATAGTTATTTAATATGTTTTATTAAGTATTATTTAACTTTTTTATTAAATAATTTTTAATTTATAATTATTTAATTTTTTTATTAGAGGTTATCTAATTTTTTTGTTAAATATTATTTAATTATTATATTAAATATGTGAGTTCATAGTACAATTAAAAAATTTATTTTAATTAACAAGTGAATGTTTACGTTTTACCCTATGGTACATTATCTAATCACTACTTAATATTTAAGTCGATATTAGTGTACGTTATGGGACTTTCCCGTTCATAATATTAAATCCTCACTTATCAATGGACTCTATAATCAATATAAATGACTAGACGTCAATTGTCAATTGTTTACAAAAACAAAATAGATGGTTTACATCTCTTTTTACACTAATTAAAGAATAGTTTAAATAATAGATTCTTTTTAGTAACTAAACTATTACCAGGATAGTTCTTATTAATAGACTTATAACACGTTTTAAATAAGTCATTAATCTTACCATCAGGGTTAATAATAAAATCTTTCTTTGTTACAAAGTTATCAATATATATTAATGGCAAGAATTCATTATACATTACAGAACAAATTTCATTCTTATCATTAACAAGTCTTTGATCATTACTATATAATGAACTAACAATTATTGTATAACTATTAGTTTGCATATTTTCATATATTTTACCCAATGTAGAATCAATCTTCTTTAAAGTATTTTTTAATTCATCAACAGTTTTACAACCATCAATATCATAGTTAATAATAATTAATTCATGATCATAAGTATTAATAACATTTACTATTTCATCATCATGATATAAATAATTATCAAATTCTATAAAACTAATATTTGGATTAGTAACATTATCTAAACCATTTAAATAATAGTTTATTGTATTAATTTGGTCTTTCTTAGCTAGTACTAATGTCTTAAAGCCTAAGCCTTCACATGTCTTAGCAAGTGACATTTCAGCTTTACTTGATTGTAAGATATGTGGTACTGGTTGATCATACTTAATTGGGAATAAGGAATTATATGTAATATTATTAGGTTTTCCTTCACCATAGTTAACAGCTTTAATTGTTTTCATAAAATTAGTTAAGTTAATACCATCATAGTTAAAGAAGAATACTTGATCTTCACTATCTAATTTAAATCCTGTATTAACAATAAAAGGTTTTACAAAAACAGGAGCTTGTTTTAGATTTTGACTAACTTCAAATTTTTGTTTAAATGATTGCCAACGTTCACCAACTTCTGATAATAATATCTTAATATTAAAGTTCATATCTACTTGTGATAGATTATTACCTATTGATGCTAGACCCATTACCATACCAATTGTTGCATAATTAGAAAGTTCCGCATTCATTTTACTTAATACTTCTTGAATTTGTGGATAATCTTCATAATTGTTACTTGCAAGTATACAATGTAAAAATACTTTTTTTCGTTCTACTGTTTCATCTTTTGGAACAGGATTTATAATCTTTAATACATATTTTAAATCATCAAGTATTTTCATACTACGATCTATTAAACACATGATATGAAGTTTACCATTACGACTATCAAATGTTGCCTTAATATTTTTAAATGTTTCACTGTTAGCAAGACTTCCATCTGCAATAGCTTTATTAACAATTGAATAATTATATATTTCATTTATATCTAGGCTTGCATTACGATAAGCATCTTGATAATTACTTACGGTTTTGCGTAATCTTTCGAACATGTATTTACCCATAAGCATATCAAAGTTAGGTACTACCTCTTTATCATAAATAGAATATGAATTCTTGTGTTCTACACCCCAGCCATTGATTAAAAATAATACCGTTTTCATAAAATCACACCCTTATATTATTCTACAATCTTATAATATCACGATATACAAAAAAAAGATAGAATAAAAATATTCTATCTTACACTTCTTAACATTATATTTTCTTTAATGTTTTTCCTACTTCAACTAATTCAAGATTGCTTGGATCATCAAAACAATTTGCACGGAAAATAATTTGTTTATATTGGCTCTTTTTAATATTACTAAAGCCTAAGAATTGTTTTAAGTCTGCAAACACTTCCTTAATACTTCTAGCACCTGATTTCTTAGTCATAGCAATATCTGCTAACCTTTGGTAGAAATCTTCTGTATAAACGATTTCTAAGCCTTTACTAGCATATCTTTCCCTCATCAATCTAAGTGGTGAAGTTAGGGAGTTCTTCATAATATCAATTAAATCTTCTTTTGTTAAGTTATTTAAGTAAATTTTCTTATCAAAACGGTTAACAAATTGTTCAGTTAAACCAAACTCAACATAATCTTCATTAATAAAGTCTTTATTAATACTTTCAGCATTCTTTTGAATAACTTTTTGTTCCTCTTCAGATTTAAATCCTGCGGTTCTATTTTTACCAGCATTCTTAACACGTTTATCTCTAATCTTATCTAAGTTTTCAAAAGCACCTAAGCATACAAATGTTAATCTTCTCGTATCAAATGGAATCGTCTTAGCAGCAGGCATACCATTAGGAAGAATTGTTTTATATTCTAATTGATATTTTTCACCTTCAACCATTTTAAGCATACTATTAAGAACAGCTGTACGAGAAACATCGCTAGAGCGACCATTATCAGCAGCTTTCTTATCAATTTCATCAATAACGATTATACCTTTTTCAGCTTTACTAACATCTTCTTTAGCTTCACGATACAAATCAAGTAACATATCTGTAACAGATTCACCTACATAACCTTCTTCAGTATATCTAGTTGCATCTTCTACTACCATTGGGATACCTAACACTTGTGATATAGCTCTTATAATAGCTGTTTTACCAGTACCACTAGCACCTCTAATTAATATATTAGCTTTACATTGTTCTGGATATTTTTCATCTTCATCATAAGCTGTTTCTTGGTTATCCATAATATCTTCAACTAATGATTTAACTTGCGCATCTTGTCCTTTAATAATCTTTTTAATCTCTGTTGTTATCTTCTCTACTTGTTCTTCTTTTTCAAGTAATGATTTATTAAGTGGAGAATCATTCTTCTCACCCTCTTCTTCATCAATATCAGGATCAAATTCTGGATTAAACATTTCTTTTGCTTCTTCATCAGAAAGAATGTCTTTTAAGATAACAATCATTTCATCGCCAAGGACAATCTTTTTAGCACCGCTAGTAAGTTGTGATTTAAAGCTTTCCATAATTGCAGTTTCAATACTTAATAAATTACCATTAAAGATTTCATTTAGTTTAATTAATGCAGCAAGGGCTTTCTTATCTATTTTTAATTCACGATCATATTTCTTAGCCATTTCTTCACAAAATTTAATTTTACTAAAGATACTCTCGTAAATTACCTTACGCATTTGTGTCATATTTAATTTCTTTAAAGTAATTGCTTTACCACAACCTGACATATGCATAAAATATGATCTTAAATCAGCAATATCTAACATTTCACTAGAAACATTAACTGCTGTAATGAATGTTAATCCTTTAAAGTTAATTGGTTTCTTTAAATATGGTGAATAAAATAAATTACTACTATTAGAAATATCTTTCAATGGGTAAAATGGCTCTCCAGATGATTCTTCAGCAAATTTACTGAAGTCTAATTCTGTAATAACAACTGCATTACCATTAAATTCTTTATCACTATTAGCAAGGGCATCTGCTATTAATTCACGATTTACCTCAACATCACTATCAAGATCAATATTAACTACTGGTATTTGTAAATTCTTAGATAAGGAATCAAGAATTAATGTTTTACCACAACCTAAGGGTCCAAATAAAACAATATTTTCATGAGATATATATTTATCACGACTAGTAATATGGCTGTCATTAATATCATTATTTAAAACAATCGTTTGAACTAATTCTTTAATTGCTTCTTTATGACATTTAGTATCTTCATAAATCTTATCAGCATATCTTTTTACTAATTCACTACGACTAGTAGAAACTTTTGCTGGTTCACTACTTTTATCTAATGCATCAAATTTACTTTTAATATATGTTAATTCTTCTTTATCATTAACTATACATAGTTCATTATTTGCTTCACAAAAAATAACATTAGGTTTAACTCCTCTTTTAGTTAAATTCTCTTCTGAAGCTGTAATATAGAAATCATTCTTCTTAGAATCAATTCTATTTTGTAAACTATCAAAACGTTCGTTGGGCGTAAATTCTGGCACAACAAACATACATTTATAGTATTCCTTTCCATCTATTGTCAACCTTTTAAATAATGCCGTTACTTTTTCTTGCATAACTCACCCACCATAGTTTTTTATTCTAGCACAAAAAAAGAGTAAATGAAGATTTACCCTTATTATTTGTCATTATTTAACAATATTTTAATTATCTTTATAGAAAATCGCCGGCATTATTACCGAATTATCATATTTACTATTAATATTATCAAGGACTTTTTGAAGACTTTCATCCTTCTCTTCATCACTCTCTAAGAACGATGTTTGACTATCCCTTGTACTAGATAATTTATCTAATCTAATACCAATTAATCTAAATGGTTCGCTCTTATCAACCTCTCTTAGTAACACCATTACTTTATCATATATTTCCATTGTATTATTGGTTGGTGTTGCTAAAGATAATTGATGTGATAAATTTTTAAATCCAGAGGTTCTTAAAGTAATGGCAATAACTCCTGCATATAAATTAGCTTTTCTTGCTCTTAAAGAAATGCTATTCGTAAGATTTAAAAACATCTTTTTTAATTCCCGTAAATCATTAGTATCTTTTAGCAAAGTTCTTGAAATACTAATTGATTTATTACTACCATAATCACTAATTACCTTACTATCATCAATACCATTAGCTGCATCAATTAAATCATCTACTCTACTTTTATAATATTTACTTAGTAACTCTCTATCAGCATGAGCAAGATCACCAATGGTATCTATTCCAATACTATGAAGTAGTTTACTAGAACTTTTCCCTACAAATAATAAATCATCTACAGGAAGAGGCCACATCTTTGTTTCAATCTCATCACTAAATAATGTATGTACTTTATCTGGTTTTTCAAAATCGCTAGCCATTTTAGCAAGTAATTTATTATTTCCAATACCTACATTAACGGTAAAACCATACATCTTCTTAATATCATCTTTAATCTTATGAGCAAGTGCTACATAATCTTTATATAAATAATTAGTATTCGTTAAATCGAGAAAACATTCATCAACACTAGCTCTTTCTATATCAGGAGTATATTTCTTTAAATAATTATAAAAGTTATTAGATTGTTCCTGATACCAATCAAAATCTGGTGGAAAGACCATAACATCTTTGCATTTCTTTCTTGCCATATATAAAGTTTCCGCACTTTTAATACCCATCTTCTTAGCAACAGGACTTTTAGCAAGGACTATTCCATGACGACTATCTTCATCTCCACCAATAACTGATGGTATAAGTCTTATATCTTTTTTATAACCATCTTTTAATAATTTAACAGCGGTCCATGATAAATATGCATTATTAACATCAACATGAAATATTATACGCATACATACTCCTTGTCTTTATTATAATAACGATTTTCGGTTTATGTCCACTTATTTACAAATAATATAAAAGTCTCTATAATTAATAACATAGGAGAAAAAATATGGCTAAATATGTAAGAAATGAAATAGAAGGAAAAGAGTATAAAAAAACTCATAAAGATAGACGTGATGGTAGATTCTTTAATGCTCCTGCAATGTTAAGATTAATGACTCACTTTAAGAATCGTGAAGAAGCTTATGTCTTTATAAATCGTAAATTTGATGTAACAGAAATGATCAAATATATGAAAAAGAAAAAAGCAAAGAATCCTAATATAACATTCTTCCATGCTTTTACAACGGCAATTACTAAAGTAGTATTTAATAGACCAAGATTAAATAACTTTATAATGAATCATCGATTCTATTCAAGAAATGAAGTAATTATGGCTTTTACTGCTAAAGTAGAATTTAGTGATACTGGTAAAGAAGTAATGTCATTAATTAGAGTTAATCGTGATGATACAATTGATGATATTGGTAAAAGAATAAGTGATAAAGTAGATAGTTTTAGAAAGAAACTAGAACAAACTTCATCTGATGATACATTAGATATTCTTGATAAAGTGCCATATTGGTTCTTAAAATGGCCTTTAATGCCACTACTATTATGGATGGATAGACATGATAAATTACCTGGAAGTATTTATAATGAATTACTTTATAATAGTACAGCAATCCTATCAAACTTAGGAAGTATCAAATGTGGAGCAATTCATCATAACCTAACTAACTTAGGATCAAGTAGTATCATTATTACAATGGGTGATATCCATAAAGAAGTAGTTGTTAATTCTAAAGGCAAAGAAGAGATACGTGATATTGTAGAATTTGGTATTAACTTAGATGAAAGAATCGCTGATGGTGCTTACATGGCTAAATCAGTTAACTTACTAAATTATATAATGACTCATCCAGAAACACTTGATGAACCATTAAAAACACAATATGAAGGAAAAGATTATTTCACTTATGAATAATAAAAAAGAGTTCAAATGAACTCTTTTTTTATAACCCAAAATCATTTTCAGCATAGAAATCCAATAAATAGTTATAGACATCTCCATACTTAATACCATCATAGTCTTTAGCATAGTTAATAAAACCTTTAAAGCCTGTATAATCTTTTGTTTTTAAGAATGATGTGTTATCATCAACTAAACTAGTAACATCAGCATACATCTCTGCAAAACGATAACCAACATTCTCACATAAATACTTATAAGCATCTACTTCATTCTTAAATAAGATATTTAAGATATGTTTTCTTTCTAAAACACCTAATATTCTACCAGCTATGCGTTCTTCTCTACTGTATAAGTTAGGTAACTGGATATGATACTTACGACTAATATTACGTACTTCTAGATTAATAAATCCTTTATTTAGATATGATTTATTTTTAACAATTAAATCAAATACTAAATAGATTAATTGATCAGCATAGAAGGCATATGAATCATAGCCATTATCTCTTGCATATTTTAAATATGCAGTGTATGTTTTATTATTTAGAAAAGTATTATAATGGCCATAATTATCCATCGTCTTCATTGTTCTTACTAATTCATCTACTTTGTTATTTAAATATATTTGATTTAAATTAACAAAACCAATAGGATAATTATTCTCATCAATATGAATAATACTATCGTAATCAATGTTTCTCAATGTCTCTAATTGTTCACGATTTAAAAACTTGCTGTATTCTTTAACAAAGATTGCAACATATCGTTTTAATGATTCTTTTAGTTTACTAATCGTATCATTCATCTCATACCCTCTACTATCTAAAGTGTATCATAATTTAGACACTAAAAAAAGAAGTGTAACAGTATTTAACACTTCTTTTTATCTATCATTTTTTCTTAATTATTTTTCGTCTTTTTTATACACAGGAATATCTTTACCAGGTAATACTAGATTTAAGATAATACCAATAATTGCTGCTAAACTCATACCTGTGAAAGCAACACTAGCATTTCCAATTGTTAATGATACTACAGCTCCACCTAAGCCTAATACTAACATTGTTGATGCAATAATAACATTTCTTGTGTTACCAAAGTCTACTCTATTATCAACTAAAGCACGAAGACCGTTTACTGCGATGAATCCATATAGTAGTAATGAAACTCCACCAAGAACAGCTCCTGGAATTGTAGAAATTAATGCTGTTAATTTTCCTAAGAATCCCATACAGATTGCAATAATTGCAGCTAACCCAATTACCCAAACAGATCCTACTTTTGTCATACCTACAACAGATGTATTTTCACCATATGTTGTATTAGCAGGTCCACCAATTAAACCAGCTACAGCTGTAGCAAGACCATCACCTAATAATGTTCTTTCAAGACCTGGTTTCTTTAATAAGTCTTTACGAATAATTGTTGATAATGCCATATGGTCACCAATATGTTCTGCGATTGTAACAAGTGCAATAGGAGCAATTGTTAATAATCCTGACCAACTAAATACATAATCTTTTCCAATTACTAAGAATTTTGGAAGTGAGAAGAAACCTGCTTCCTTTACTGGAGTAAAGTCTACCATTCCAAGGATTACAGCCATAACATAACCAGAAACAATACCGATTAAGAATGGAATAATCTTTGAGAATCCTTTACCAGCGATAGCAACGATTCCTGTTACTAAGAATGCAACAGCAGCTACTAATACATTCTTCCATGGGAAATCACTATTACATGTTGTATCATTTAAATGATATCCTTCAGCACAACTATATTTAACTTCTGCTTCAACAACCTCTTTACCCTTTACACAATTTGCTTCTTGAAGGTCATATCCTTCTTTACAAACATATTCAACATTTGCTTCCATAGAACTAGATGTAAGTCCTACTTGACTAACTGCTGATGGTGCAAGACCTAAACCAATAATCATGATCATTGGTCCAATAACGATTGTAGGTAATAACTTATCAATCCATTTCTTTCCAAATAGTTTAATAAGTAGTGCAAAGATAATATAGATGACACCAACACCTACGATACCAGTTACAAAGCCACTTGTACCACCTTTCATATAAGCAACGGCTACTGGTGTGATAAAGGCAAATGAACTACCCAAATATACTGGTGATTTACCTTTAGTACATAGAATATAAATAAGTGTACCAATACCACTAGCAACAAGTGCTACTGGGATAGTTAATACTTCTGCTCCTGCTGCAGCATTAACTAGAATAGGAACAAGTATTGTTGCTCCAAACATTGCAAATACGTGTTGAATTGCTAAAAATATCCATTTACCAATAGGTGGTTTTTCATTGGTATCATATAATAGATACTTCTCTTCTTTTTTTGTTTCTTTAACTTCTTTAGTCTTAGAAACAACATTGTTTTTCTTCATAGATCCTCCTTCACTAAAAACAATTGGTTTCATTATAAAATAAAACACCAATAATGATAATATTACTGATGTTTATTAAATAATAAAAAATGATGAGAATAAGAAAAACAAGTGGTTTTTTTAGATAACTTTATCTTTCCTATCTTCATCATTTTAATCACCTTATTAATAGTAACATATCAATAAATAAATTACAAGTATTATTTTAATTCCATGCTACTTTGCCCGTTTAAAGTAAAATCAGCTCTTCTTCCATCGAGATATGCATAATATCCTGCCGCTGCTATCATTGCTGCATTATCCGTACAATATTTAATCTCTGGACAAGTAAAATTAATACCTCGATCAATACTAATTTCTTCCATTCTCTTACGAATACCACTATTAGCAGATACTCCACCAGCAAGAATTAAATTCTTAACATTCTTGTCAACAATAGCATGTACTGTTTTCTTAGCAAGAATATCAACAACTGTTTCTTGGAATGATGTCGCCAGATTCTCTTTATTAATTTCATTACCTCTTTGTTCTTCATTATGAACAAGATTAATAACAGCACTCTTTAAGCCACTAAAACTAAAGTTATAACTGTCATCATTTAATGGAAGTGGTAAATCATAAGTATGACTACCTATTTTAGCCATTTTATCAATTTTAGGCCCTGCTGGGTATTCTACTCCTAATACTTTACCAACTTTATCAAAGCATTCACCAACAGCATCATCAAGTGTACCACCTAACTTTTCAAATGAATAATCTTTATCCATATAAACAAGTTCAGTGTGTCCTCCACTAATAACTAAGCAAACAAGTGGAAATTCTAGTCTCTTAACTAAATTATTAGCATAAATATGCCCTGCAATATGATGAACTGGTATAAGCGGCTTATTATATAGCCAACAGATGGTTTTAGCAGCTTCAAGTCCAACAAGTAAACTTCCTATTAAACCTGGTCCATTAGCAACAGCTACCATATCAATATCATCCATGGTAAGTTTTGCTTTTTCTAAACATTCTTCAATTACGAACGTAATATTTTTAACATGTGCACGGCTAGCAATCTCTGGTACTACACCACCATAATCTTTATGAATATCAATTTGACTAGATATCACAGTAGCAATCTCTTCAGTTCCATTCTTAACAATGGAGAAACTAGTTTCATCGCAACTACTCTCAATACCTAATACATATATATCTTTATCTTTCATAAGCTTCTTCTCCATTAGTAATCCATCTTTGCCATTATAATAGTTCTTTCTAATAGCTTTCTTTATAAAACCATACTTTTCATACAAATGAATTGCTTTTTCATTATCACACCTAACTTCTAAAGTAATATTTTCTTTATTTGTGGATAATTCCATAACTCTTTTTAATAATTTATTACCAATACCCATATTTTGATATTGTTCTAAAACATTAAAATTCGCAATCTCCATACGATCATATATATCATAATAGTTAATAAAACCTACTATTAAATCTCTTTCTAAATAAACTAAATAATGACTAAAAGGATTATTCTTTAAGTCTTCATCAATCGAACCAACACTAAAAACATCAGGGAATAAATTCTCTAATTCAAGTGTTCTTTCTTTAATTTTCTCTAATTCGACAATCATCTTAATTATCCTTTAATCTATTCTCTTCAGCTTCAGTTAATTTCAAATATATTGGATTAACAAAATGCGGATTAATTGGTTCACGGTTCTTAAATGTATTAATAATCTTTAAAATATCAGGATCATATCCTACTACTTCTAAATCATTAAATTTATCATTAGAGATAAAGACATATTTCTTATTAATACCCATTAATACTAGCTTTAATTTCTCAATAGTCATATATTGTTCTTCTAGAACTACTTCATCATTATTATATATAGCTCCAAAAACATAACCACGTCTTGCATTAATAATAGGTACATGAAGACAATCTTCTTTATTACTTACATTCATTGCTTCCAAACTAGATATTGTTGTAATATCTTTTTTTAATAAATAAGCATATAGTTTAGCAATTGTAACCCCTATTCTAATTCCTGTAAAGGAACCAGGTCCATTAACAACAATTATTTTATCTACATCATGAACATCAACATTAGCCTCATTAAACATCTTTCTTACTTCATCAAGCGCAAATGTTGATAAATCATGAGCCAAATTTAACTTTCTTTCAATTAAAAGAAGGTTATCCTTTGATAAGCCTGTATATAGATAATTAGATGTTGTATCTATATAAAAGCAAATCATAGAACAGCCTCACATATTTCTTCATAACGTTTTCCGTGTGGTACTAGAACAAATACTCTTGTATCCTCACCCGTTATTCTTATATTGATATCAAGTCTCTCTTCTGGTAGATGGTCTCCTATCATATCTGCCCATTCAATAATTGTTACGCCACCACGATCAAAGTAATCATCAATATTTAATTCTTTGACATCACCATCTAAGCGATATACATCCATATGATATAAAGGCAATTCTCCATCACTATATTCTTTAATGATATTAAATGTTGGACTAGTAATACTTTCATGTATTCCCATTGCTTTTGCAAAAGCTTTAGTAAATATTGTCTTACCACTACCCAAATCACCATTTAAACATATAACCATATTAGGGAAATGCTCTGATTCAATGTTCTCTGCTAATTCTATTGTTTCACTTTCATCATATACTACACATTTATAATCCATTTATATCACCTATAAAAATTATATAAAAAATGAGTTTATTAAACAATATTTTTTTGTATAAAATTAGTCTAATTTACAAAATAAAAAAACTTAGTAAAAATCTTACTAAGTTTTATATTTATAGGATGTCTTTAGCCTTTTACAATAGATACAATGTTGTTTTTATACGAAATCTTAACATCTTGTTGATTACAAGCAATATCACCACATGGACATGAAGTTGTAGTAGCTGATATTCCATCATTTTGCAATGTTATATTAACTAATTGTAATTCGTCATCTTCATCATTAGCATCAACATAACTTTTTATTTCTTTTACTTGTAAGTCACTATCTAAATAATCATAGAAAGCATAACCACATTCGCCTAACACATAAAATAATACTACATCATTCGTAACATAAACTCCTGCTGGAACAGTAGTTTTTTCTTCTCCATTAATATATAACTTATCTTCTTTCCTACGAAGAACAACCTTCTTTCCAGCAAATTCAACTTCAATATCCTTATCATTTAATTCAGTTAAATCAATTTGTTCTAATCGAGGATAATCTTTTTTAACCTCTTCTTTTTGATTATTTTGATTCGAAGAGTTGTTATCCTTTTTATCATATAAGAAAAAATAAACTAAAACACCAGATACCACTAATATTAAAACTAATATCACGATTATAACATTCTTTCTATTATTATTTTTCTTCAATTTTAATAATTCTTCTTCCATATCATTCTCCTATATGATAATTATAGCATAAAAAAAATAGTATTTTAAATACTATTTTATTGCATAAAAAAATTCTTAGCGACGTCCTATCTTTGCATATGCTATTGTCGGCGTTACTGGCCTTAACTTCTGTGTTCGAGATGGGAACAGGTGTACCACCAGTGCTATAATCACTAAGAAAATTTTCCAAAATTAATTTATATAAAATAGTTCTTTCAAAACTTGAATAATGTGTATCTCAATCAAATAAAACAATTATAATTAAATCCTCGATCTATTAGTACTAGTCAACTCAATGTGT
>JAEEGL010448337.1_pt1 | contig 15345 bp, 12 predicted proteins | sample 9134231 | NCBI WGS metagenome assembly JAEEGL01 (sample SAMN16246548, study PRJNA631951) | gut metagenome | biome: gut microbiome; feature: rumen; material: fiber-attached | host: Bos | place: Iran: Karaj | collected 2018-10 | reverse complement strand
TCCGCAGCCATATCCTCGCTTAGGTCTGTGATGATATCTCCCTTTGACTGGAAATACGTTGCCGTAAAAGGCGTTCCCGAAGCGGCTACAGGATAAATTCCCGTAGTATGATCCACAAAATAGGTGTCGAATCCGCTTTTCTTTATTTCCTCTATCGAAAGATTCTTTGTGAGCTGATAGAGTATCGCGGAGATCATCTCAAAATGCGCCAGCTCCTCAGTGCCAATATCGGTCAGCAGTCCCTTAACCTCTCCGTACGGCATGGCATAGCGCTGATTGAGATACCGCAGTGAAGCTGCAAGCTCGCCGTCCGGGCCTCTGTAAACCAAAAAGATATAGTTTTTGCCAATCATGCAGAAACTATATCTTTTTCTTTGATTTTACCACATTTGCGTTTAGATTTCAACTCCAACGAATAAAAATATCTCTATAATTTTATATGTAAAAAGAGAACAGGAATTTTATATAAAAAGGGTCTGGGAATCTTCCCAGTAAGGCAAGCTGCAAGTGTTTCGATTTTTTCAAAAAATCGAAAGTGTACGTACACTTGATATGCTTGCTCCCCTCTAAAAAGCAAATACTGCTTTTAAGAGAAATGCCAAAGTGTACTGACACTGGCGATGCTTGCTTTCCTCAGAATTCTAATTAAGCGCCCAAAAATTATTTTATTTTTTCTCTGCATTTCAAGAGATGCTTCCAATGAAAATCATCATATTCCGAACTCCGTTGGAAATGAAAAATGTACTCAGTTATCACTTCTACAGAAATCATTTTCAGAAAAAATCTCTTTCTGCGCTTGCCATTTTTTAATGGATTTCAAAATCGGTGTATTTGGTGTCTAATTGCCTGTATTCCGAAACTTCAAAAATACATCTGATACAGCGGCGATGTATTCCGATGTATTCAGTATGTATCCCAAAATGGCTTAACACCGTATGTGAATACATCGAATACACCAAATACATCATTTTTCAACTTCAGATGAAAATTACTTTGTTCTGAGCCACGAGGTTTTATAAAGCTGAGATCATGTACCATGTGCTATGCATATAAAACGTAACAGTTCTTAAATGTGGTACATCTGGTACGTAGTACATCGCTGTTATTCTGAAGATAGAAAAACTGAAATGGATTTCAAAAATGGTGTGTATGCTGCACATGGTGTGTAATCGCCTATATATCGGGAATCGTTTTACGCACCTGCTGTTCCATTGCTGCACATGAGGTGTGTAGTGCTGCACATAGGTGTGTAAAAGGAATGTCGTAAAATAGAGGCAAACGGACATTTTACACACCTACACGGCATTTTTTCAATTTCATCTGAGATTTTTTCTGTAGAAAATATCAATAGAAATCATATTTTTCTCAGTGCCGCTCCTGCAATAAAAATGAGCATTGCCTTCTTCATAAACTCTGTGCATTTTTAAGATTTCTCGTAGCAATAGTCACTACAAATTTTTCTTTCCCTGATCTACCAAGGGCGCACTTATATACCACTTTCATGGTATGTGCGCTCTGCGAGGCAAGAAAAAAATCTTGCACGAAGATCGCAATTGAAAAAATGTAAATTATTTGTTAAATCATGGCATTAATTTATAGCAAACAATTGAACTTCAATTGCCAATATGCTATAATTATATAAACATTATAATCGCTTTTTATAGATATTTGAGGTGATAATATGATAAATACTGAGAAGCTTAAACAGGTCATAGAAGCATACAAGGCTGATTTCTCTGATTATTTTGAGAAAGAACGCTACAAGTGGGAAGCTGTAAAGTGCTTTCAGGATAATTGGAATATAAATGCTTCAGATTTTGTAGCAATGCTAAAGAAATCCATGTCAAAAACATATAACCTTCTTGCTTCAGGATATGCATATCCAAGAAGAATGATTAAAGAACTGGCTGAAGCAGACACTCAGGCAGTAAAGTCTATGTTTATAAACTTATTTGATGAAAGCAAATCCCTTGTCCAGCGTATTGAAGCATTTATCAATTCTGCTGAAGCGGTAAGAAAAAAGTATGATAAAGGTACGTGGAAGAATCACTATCAGAATACAAATGCAGTCAGCGTATATCTTTGGCTTATGTATCCTGACAAGTATTATATTTACAAGTATGATGAATTCAAGAATGTTGCTAAATTAGTTGAAGACAATTACCATCCACAAGCAAATGGCTCCGTAGATAATGTAATTGGCGGATTTAAGATGTACGATGATATGCGTTCAATATTAAAAGAAGATAAAGAGATTAAATCAATGCTTTTATCTAAGCTGAATGGTAATTGCTATCCTGATCCAGAACTTGTAACATTAACGTTAGACGTTGGATTTTATATCTCAAGATATTATCATGAAAAAACAAATATGGATAAACCGACTTATCTTAACGAAATAATCACCATATTAAAAAAATTAGGTGGTAAAGCTTCTTTATCAGAGATATACAATGCTATTCAAGATCGGGATTTGCTTCCGTCTATAAGAACGAACCCAACTTGGAAAAATACAGTACGTTCAGAAATTCAAAGACATTGTAAAGAAACAAAATCATATATTGAGGGTAATGAGGAATTATTCTATTCTGTTAATGGATTGAATAATGGAATTTGGGGATTAATTGGTTTTGAGCCTGACAAAGCGGTTGAAGAAGTTGAACAAATAACTCCACAAGCCCAAAACGACTCATACACTAAATCAGATTTTCTAAAAGATGTTTTCTTAACCGAAAAGCAGTACGATACGCTTGCTGCTCTGCTCCAGCACAAGAAAAACGTCATATTGCAAGGAGCTCCAGGTGTCGGCAAGACCTTTACCGCCAAGAGACTTACATACTCACTTATGGGTGAAAAGAACGACAGCCGTATTGAGTTTATTCAGTTCCACCAGAGCTACTCCTACGAAGATTTCATTATGGGATATCGTCCGAATGAAGACGGCTCGTTTAAACTGAAAAAAGGCGTGTTCTACCGTTTTTGTGAAAAAGCGAGAAATGATACGGACAGAGACTATTTCTTCATTATCGACGAGATAAACCGCGGCAATCTAAGCAAGATATTCGGCGAAATGCTTATGCTTATCGAATCAGACAAGCGCGGAGATAAGCTGAAACTCACTTATCAAAAAGAAGATGATGAGCCGTTTTCTGTTCCTGACAATGTTTACATCATCGGAATGATGAACACCGCTGACCGCAGCCTTGCTATGATAGACTATGCCCTCCGCAGGCGTTTCAGCTTCTTTGAAATGGAACCAGGCTTTGATTCCGATGGTTTCAAGGAGTATGGCGATTCTTTAAAGAATGACACATTCGATACGCTTATCGGACAGATAAAGCTACTGAATAAGGATATTGAAAAAGACAGCTCTCTCGGCAAGGGCTTTTGCGTCGGACACAGCTATTTCTGTAATCTAACAGCGGATACCTGCACCGATGAAAGGCTTCATGCAGTTGTGGAGTATGATATTATTCCGATGCTAAGCGAATACTGGTTTGATGACAAGGACAAAGTTGAGAAATGGTCGGCAAATCTGAGAGGAATATTCAATGACGATTGATAAAGGCATTTTTATTCAGAATATCTACTATATGTTGTCCTATGCGTTTCAGATATTGAAACAGGAGGACTATCATAAGGTAGCAGGCGAGAAGTTTGACAAGATACACGATCTTTTTGCGGCGATACTTGAAAAAGGCATTGCGCGTCAGGTCAAGCAGGGGCTGTACCGTGAATACGTGCCGATGCAGGAGAACTTGTCTGTTATGCGCGGTAAGCTGAATATCAATGAAACGCTACGATTACAGGTTCAAAGAGAGCAGAAGCTCTCCTGTGAGTTTGATGAGTTCTCCGAGGACAACCTCTATAATCAGATACTGAAAGTCACGATACATAGGCTGATAAAAGCAGAAGATGTTGCAGCCAAAAGAAAGCAGGCACTTAAAAAGCTGATAGTCTTCTTCGGAAACGTCAAACTCATACAGCCTGACCATATAGCTTGGAATAGGATCATTTATCAGCGTAATAATCGCAATTATGAGCTGCTTTTGAATATCTGCTATCTTGTGCTGAATGGCTTGCTTCAAACTACAGAGGACGGAAGTTACAAACTTCTTTCCTTCTCAGACGAGCACATGGAACGGCTGTATGAAAGATTCATATTAGAATATTATCGTCAGCACCATCCCGAACTTAATCCCAAATCAGCACAGATAAATTGGAATCTAACAGAGACTCCAGATGACAAAATGATACAATTCCTGCCTGCAATGCAGACGGATATTACTTTGCAAAAGGACAATAAGACACTTATAATTGATGCCAAATACTATGGCAAGTCTATGATAGAGAACTATGATAAATCAACTCTGCGTTCTTCACATCTGTATCAGATATTCACCTATGTAAAAAACATGGACAAAGAGAATACTGGCAATGTGTCAGGACTTCTGCTGTATGCCAAGACCGAGGGAGAAGTATTTCCTGATGGAGAACCTTTTGTTATTAGCGGTAACAGTATCGGCGCGAGGACGCTTGATCTGAATCAAGAGTTTAAAGAAATTGCAACACAGCTTGAAAAAATAGTAGCTAATTTATTATTATAGTCAGTTTATTTAATTATTGCATATTAATGGATACTACTCAGTTATTTGAAAAAGCATCTCAATAAAAATCACGTTGCTTTTGTGCGCAATACACTTTGAAATATCAAAATGTTTTTGATACATCTATCAAAGTTTCAATAAATCATAATATGATAGTAAATAATCAATATATATCGGAGTATTTAAAATAATGGACTATACTGAACTTCAAAAGAGGATCACAGAACTTGAAAGAGAAAACACATATCTTAAAACCTTATTAGACAATGCTGGTATTTCATATACCCCAAATAAACCTGACGAGCAATCATCACAGGAAATATACGATGAAAAGCAAGGCAGAAGAATAATCCACGTACAGATCACTCATAATCATGTACGGGCATTCTTTTCTTATTTCTGGGGACGTATGGATGTTTTCAGTAAAAGATATCAAAACAAGTCAACGGGAAAAGCAGGCTATTTTACTCAATGCGATAATTTCTGGAGACACGGGATTTGTCCGAAAGCATCGGGAGTAAAGATCAAATGTAAGGATTGTACCAATCGTTTATGGACAAAATTGCAGGCATTTCATATTGAATCTCATCTTATCGGTAAAAATGATGATGCCTCTGATGTAGTTGGAATATATCCTCTGTTTCCTGATGGAACGTGCAGATTTCTTGTATTTGATTTTGATAATCATGACAAAGGCTCTGAGGAAAATGATTATGCAAATTCTGATGACACATGGATCGAAGAAGTTGATGCATTAAGAGATATCTGCACTAAAGCTAAGATATCGACTTTAGTTGAACGTTCAAGATCAGGGCGTGGTGCTCATGTATGGATCTTCTTTAATACACCTATTGACGCATCGTTAGCAAGAAGATTCGGAACGGCTTTATTGGACAAAGAAGCTGAATCGGTCAATCTGAAATCGTTCCGCTATTATGACAGAATGCTTCCTGCACAGGACGCATTAAATAACGGAGAGTTAGGAAATCTGATAGCACTTCCTTTGCAAGGACAGGCATTAAAAGTCGGTAACAGTGCATTTATTGATGAAAACTGGAATGCGTATCATGATCAATGGAAAGCTCTGTTATCCACGAACAAATTATCAAAGCAACAGGTTGAAGGCTATATCGCAGACTGGTATTCTGAAAACAACCCAAATAACTATACTATTCTCAATGATGATACCAAGCCATGGGAGCGTACAACTATTTTCCACAAGGAAGATGTTTCGGGAAATCTAAACATTATTTTATCAAATCAGATATATGTCAATACAGAAAAACTGAAACCGAGGATACAAAATCAGATTAGAAGACTGGCTGTTTTTTCAAATCCGCAGTTTTATAAAAACAAGGCGATAGGTATTTCAAATTATGCTCAATCCCGATTTATATATTTAGGTTATGATGAAAACGGGTATATCTGCATTCCAAGAGGCCTACTTGATACATTGCAGGAACGATGTGGAAATGCAGGTATCAACATAGAGATTGACGATAAGAGAAGCAGAGGAAAATCACTGGATATAGTTTTTAATGGTGAATTGCGTGATAATCAGAAAGAAGCAATTACAGCCCTGTTAAAATATGACAATGGAATAATAAGCGCAGCTACCGCTTTCGGCAAAACGGTAACTTGCAGCGGTATTATTTCAAAAATAAAAACATCAACACTTATTCTTCTGGAGTCATCTGCTCTTGTAGAACAATGGGAGAAAGCACTTAACACTTTCCTGACGATAAATGAAGAATTTCCGGAATATCGGACAAAAACAGGCAGAGTCAAGAAAAGGAAAAGCGTAATAGGAATAATACACGGAGCAAAGGATACATCCACAGGCATTATAGATATTGCTATGGCAGGCTCTCTTTGTAAAAAAGGTGAGTACCACCCAAGACTAAAGGAATATGGCATGGTAATTGTAGATGAATGTCATCACAGTGCTTCTTCTACTATAAGTACAGTACTTCGTGAGGTCAATGCAAAATATATCTATGGTGTAACTGCAACTCCGTTCAGGGGAGATGGTTTAGAGAAAATCATTTTTATGCTTATTGGTGATATACGATATAAATACACAGCCAAAGATAAGGTGGCAGAACAAGGCATATCACATTATGTTGTACCAAGATTTACAAGGGCCGTCAGCCCCCATGGCAGGGATAAGCTTCATGTTAATGATGCTTACGAGATTATCCGTAATAACGAGATAAGAAACGATCAGATAATTGCTGACATAAAGCGATGTATTGAAATCGGACGAACTCCTGTCATTCTTACAAAATACACGGATCATGCAGCACAGCTATATGAAAAAGTAAAGTTATATGCTGACAATGTATTTCTGCTTACAGGAACAAAATCGAAAAAAGAACAGAAAGCTGTAAGATCAGCTATGGAACAAGTACCTGCAAATGAAAGCATGATACTTATTGCAACCGGACAGCTTATCGGTGAAGGTTTTGATTATCCGAGGCTTGATACGCTGTTCCTGACTACTCCTGTTGCATGGAAAGGAATTGTTGAGCAGTATGCAGGACGTCTGAACCGAGATTATGCCGGAAAAGAAAATGTAATGATCTATGATTATGTGGATATACACATTCCCGTCTTTGATAAAATGTATGCCAAAAGATTAAAGGCGTACAAGAGAATAGGATATCAACTTTACACAGAGGAAACGTCAGAAAAACAGGACGCTAATTCCATCTTTGATTCTGAAAACTATCTGTCTGTTTATGAGAAGGATTTGAAAAATGCACTGAAAGATATTGTTATTTCAAGCCCTACACTTGGAAAATACAAGGTTCACAGAATAATAAGCCTTCTTAAAGAACGGCAGGAATCAGGCGTGAAAGTTACAATTGTAACATGGCATCCCGAAGTATATAAATATGGAAAAGATGAACATAGAATAGAACTTATGGAGCTCTTACGCAATGCAGGCTTTCATATCGAACTGATGACCGAATCTTGTCAGCATTATGCTGTAGTTGATGATGAATTAGTATGGTATGGAAGTATGAATCTCCTGTCAAAAGATGATGTAGAGGACAATATCATGCGTGTATCCAGTAAAGCCATCGCAGCAGAATTATTGGAAATGACGTTCAGAAAAGATACTGATCTTAATGAATACCAGTTGCCACTATATGAAAAATAAAACAAGACGAAAAAGTTATCGTCTTACGGTAAACAGAGGCTATACTGCCTAATCAGTATAGCCTCTGTTTAAATCATGATGCCATATTTCTTGCAAATTTGTTCCATCCTTCAATGTCGTCGGCATAATATTCGCTTATAGCAATACCTATCTGACGACATATTTGTTTACTCCAATTCAAATGTTCTTCCTTTGAAAAAGAATCCAGTTCCTTTTCGCTACCATCAGGCATAATAACCACAGAAGGCAGCGCTGTTAGCTTTCTTGCCATGGAATCACCTCGCATAAAAAATTATGTCGAAGTGCTTGTTCAATATGCTAATGACCTCCTTTCTGCTTTTATCGGTTATGTCCATAAACAAGCAATAATATCAATTTCACCCAAACTTATTATTAACAGAGAATCCGATATAAGATTGAGCTTTCAGAATAAAATCACGCCCCTTTCCTCTTGACAGAATATGAAAAATCGGTTATAATAGATGAAAGTACTTTCGTATTTTTATTATACACGAAAGATAATGCATTGTCAAGCGATTATGCGAAATTTATTTCACAAAAATATAAGTGAGGGATCGTATGCTGTTTGGAGAAAAAGTTAAACAACTCAGAAAAGAAAAAGGACTTACGCAGACCGAACTTGCTGAAGCTGTAGGAGTTACGCTCCGCACAGTTCAGAATTACGAGGGAAAGAACCTTTTTCCAAAAAATCAGGACGTTGTAAACAAATTATGCAAGGTGCTCGATACAACTCCTGATTATCTAATTTCAGATGATGACGTTTTTATAAATGAAGCTCACGACAAAGGCAGTACAAAAGGACGCCAAAATGCAGAGAGAATTATAAAAGAAGTTTCTGCTCTTTTCTCAGGCGGCGACCTCTCCGATGCAGACCGTGATAATGTAATGAAGTGTATTCAGGAGGCTTACTGGGAGTCAAAAGAACAAAACAAGAAATACGCTCCCAAAAAATTCAGAAAAGATGAAGAATAATTCATCTTCGATTCACGTATGATTAACTGTTTTTCAATTATAATATTCTGAGTTTTAAAGACAGGAGGAAGTTTTATGCCAATAAAAACTGCTGCCGCATATATTCGAGTTTCAACAGATGATCAGCTCGAATACTCACCCGACAGCCAGATAAAGAAAATCAAAGAATACGCTCAAAATAACAACATACATATCAGTGACGAATTCATTTTTATTGATGAGGGGATAAGTGGTCGCAAAGCTGAAAAGCGTCCTGCATTCATGAAAATGATAGCACTTGCAAAAACAAAGCCAAAGCCCTTTGACATGATACTTGTCTGGAAATTCTCACGTTTTGCTCGTAACCGTGAAGATAGTATCGTTTACAAATCTATGCTCCGTAAGCAATGTGGAATTGACGTTATCTCTATTTCCGAGCAGATAGGAGAAGATAAGACATCTATCCTCATCGAAGCTCTCCTTGAAGCAATGGACGAATACTATTCCATAAATCTCGCAGAAGAAGTAAAGCGTGGCATGAACGAAAAATTCTCCCGCGGAGGAGTTGTTTCGCAGCCGCCGTTCGGATATATAATGGGAAATGGCGTATTTGTACCGAATGAGAAAACTGCGGCTATAGTCAAAATGATTTTTGAGGAATTTGTTTCAGGTGTAGGTATCCGTAAAATTGCAATGAAGCTCAATGATATGGGCATACGCTCTACAAAGGGAAATCTCTTTGAAAACAGAACGATAGAGTATATTCTGACTAATCCGACATACCTCGGAAAGCTCCGCCGAAATCCAAACGGACGTGACAGTTCTGACCGTTTTCATCAATCCGATGATACTGTTATCGTTGACGGTCAACACGAACCTATTATCAGCGAAGAACTGTTTAAAATGGCAAGTGAGCGTCTGAAAGAGCAAAAGAAAAGATATGTACGCCATGCACAGCAGAAGCCCACAGATTTTATGCTGCGAGGATTATGCAGATGTTCATCATGCGGCTCAACTCTTGTGCAGGCAGTAAGGGGAACTTCCCTGCAATGCCATAAATACGCAAGAGGTCAGTGTAAAGTATCTCACAGTATTACGATTGCAAAAATGAATGAAGCTGTTATCAATAAAATAAAGGCTGATATTGATAATTTTGATATTTCTTTCGTTGCTCCACAAAAAAAATCTGCTCAAGCAGATAACATAAATGCCGTTCTTCTTGAAAAGGAATACAAAAAACTTGAACGTGTAAAAGAAGCATTTGAAGTAGGTATTGATACATTAGAAGAATACAAGATGAACAAAACCCGTATTCAAAAGCGTATTTCCGAGCTTGAAACTGCTGTCCCACAGCCAAGTCAGGATGAGATATTTGAAAGCTTAAAAAGGAGCGTAGCAGATGTAATGGAGAAGATCACATCAGATACTACATCTGAAAACGAAAAAAATGTTATGCTCCGCAGAATTATCTCGGATATTATCTTTGACAGGAAGAATATGGATATCAGAATCGCCTATTTACCGCCGCTTTAATTTTTTATCTTCAAACTATATCTTTTTGGTGCTTAGACCTCCAAGCTGAGATATTATTATTCTGGCAAGCTTGGGATCGGGATTTTTTATATTTACAGGATACTGTAGTTTCTTCTCATACTGCCACATATATTAGCTCCTTTCCCAAGGCCACGGATCGTCTGTCCATAACCAGTGTTCGCCGTTTGTGACCTGCTCGGGAGTTAAGGGGCCGAATCGGTCGTTGAACTCGTCGATTGCCTTTTTCCGCAGTTCCTTATATCTGCGGAACATTGCAAGCGCACGTCGGCATTCGGGGTGGGTATCGAGATAAAGATTAAGCTCCTTCAGCGTAAAATCATACTTTTTTATCTTGTTAAGCAGAGCTCTTCTGTCGTTCATCTGTCGTCGCCTCCTCCCATGAAAGGAAGATCGAGCTGCGGGAAAAGAGTTCCGCTGCTGAACGCCTTATCATCGCTGTAGGTCTCTCCCCACTGCTGAAATGGCACATATGCCATAGCAAGAGGAGGATTCTCCGGAAACATCGTTCCCGGGACGCTGGTATTATTATTTCTGTCCGTATCCACAGGACCTAAGGAAGCTTCCCGTTCATGGAAGATCATTCCCTCAATATCGTCAATAAGATCGAGCTTCATAACTGAGTCCTCCTTTTCTGCGCGGAGAACCTGTGCAGAAAGTCCTCCGCACATCTTATAATATGAACCCGCAGGAAAGATGGTTACAAAAAAGGCGTGACAACTCCCGTTATCACACCCTTGCCTGCATTATTTTTTTATTTTCTTAAGTTGTCTGAACTCCTCAGCGGCACTCTTTCTGCTTGTGGTAAGGCCTCTGAAAAGCCTGTATACATAGGCTGCCGGAAGAAGCAGCCTGCTTTTGCCTGCCCACGGCACGACTCTTTCGATGAAGCTGACAGGCGGAAAGAAGCGGTACAGAAGATACCTTGCCTTTGATCCGCTGCCGCGGAATTTTATGCCGTTTTCGATAAGATTGTCCGCAGTTCCGTAAACTCCCGACATAACGTAATAATCAAGTTCTTTCTTTTCCTCTGCTGTGAGCGGCTTCATAGAAAAGACCTTTTCCGCAAGCTCGCGGCTGCTGCGCTCAAATTCAGCAATACCGAGCTTTTTCAGTTCAGCGTTCAGATATTCCCAATCAAGGGAATCGCCCCATTTGCGCATAAAAACATAAGTATCCACCAGTGAACGGACTCCAGTTCCCACGCGGGTATAGTGCTTGTACTCATGGGCTATCATATAGATATAAAAGTCCTCATTGCTGAAATGATAGCCGAAATCATGTCCGTCGTCCTTTATAAGGCGTTCCTTGACGTCCTTGAAGTAATTATACAGACCGCCTATATGCTCGGCTCTGAAAAGCGAGCTGTGCATCTCAAAATTGAACACGGGCTCCTTGAAGTATGCATCGTCGTTGTCCTTGCCGAAATGCTCGCACCTGAAGCCGTTTTCAATGAAGATATCATGTATCTCCTGCATTTTTCCGCTGTCGCAGAGTATATCGTTATCGGACATCTGCCTCATGCCAAGCTTCGGGTACCAGTCCTTAAGGATACTGCCCTTGAGGGGCATATACCATATCTTTTCCGTTTCAAGGCGCTTGAGCAGCTTTCCTCTTTCGGCGTCAAGGAGTATATTTTTCCTTATAGCCTTTTCCTTTGCCTGAGTGAATTCAAAGTCCTTAATTCCTGCCGACTCCAATGCATAAGCAGTACAGGCGGTAAGGATATGTTTCTGACAAACCTCAAAAAGCTTTGGCAGATCAAGAGCCTCCACCCGCTCCTGCTCAGGCTTTTCGCCATTTAAAGCACAAGCGGTAAGATATATCATATCCGACGCATTTTTTCTGAATTCCTGCTTTTCCATTTTCTGCCCCCGTCAATATAGAACATTCTGCGATAAATACCTGATACAGCACTGCAAACGATCATGCTCAAAATGATCTGCAAGACATCAAGCACTTCCGGACTTAAGCTCCCGCAGATCACGAATTATCGTTTTATAATACGAATTTACCCTCGGCAGCGCGTTTAAGATGCTCGCCGTAAGGTGACTTTCCGTACATTTCCGCCGTTTTGAGGAGTTCCTCCTTGGTTATCCACTTTTCGTAGAAGGCTATCTCCTCAGGTGAGGATATGACCACGCCCTGACGGTTCTGAACGGTCTGTATAAAGGTCGAAGCCTCCATAAGACTCTCCATCGTTCCGGTATCGAGCCATGCAAAGCCACGTCCCAGCACCTGTACCTTAAGCTCATCGTTTTCGAGATAGAGACGGTTGAGATCAGTTATTTCAAGCTCTCCGCGCTTTGAGGGTTTTACCTGCTTTGCTCTCTCGCTTACTCCCTTTGGATAGAAATAAAGACCTGTTATTGCATAATTTGACTTTGGAGCCTGCGGCTTTTCCTCAACAGAGATAACGTTCTTTTTGTCGTCGAACTCAACTATTCCGAATCTTTCGGGATCCTGAACATAGTAGCCGAATACTGTAGCCTTGCCGTTCCCGGCATTTGTCACAGCCTCCTTGAGGTTGCGTCTGAACCAGCCGCCGTAGAAAATATTGTCGCCGAGTATCATAGCACAGGTGTCGTCACCGATGAACTTCTCACCGATAAGGAAAGCCTGAGCAAGTCCGTCCGGACTGGGCTGCACCTCATATGAGAGGTTTATTCCCATAGAGTGTCCGTCGCCGAGAAGCTCCCTGAATCTCGGAGTATCAGTGGGAGTCGAAATGATAAGTATATCTCTTATGCCCGCAAGCATAAGGGTTGAAAGCGGATAGAATATCATCGGCTTATCGTAAACGGGAAGCAGCTGCTTCGATGTCACCATGGTGAGCGGATAAAGTCTGGTACCGGAGCCACCGGCAAGTATGATGCCTTTCATAAAAAGTATCCTCCTATATTATGTAATAAGCTGACAAATTCATACCACATCAGCAGTTTTTCACACTTAGTATTAGTATATCACACTGTCCGCAAAAATGCAAGCAAAACTTTAAATATCGGCAAATAATGACAAATGAACACAAGAAATATCAACTCCCGCACTAAGATCATCTGACAGGATTTTTATTTTTTCAATTGTCACTTTTAACAATCGGCCGGCACATTTATTGTAAAATACTACAAATAATTTCCTCATGTCCTTATGTTCATAATTTGTTTTCAAATTTATCCCCAAAATATGCTATCATAATAATAGAAATTTGTAAACTCGGCAAAGCTGTGCAAAATTTTACGCATATCCCTGATACGGGGGTAAATACAGCAAAAATCCGCAATATCTTTTAAATCAAACATAAATAGGGGGAGACTTTTTATGAGTAAGATCAATATCGATGAATATTCTTATGATGACGCATTAAAATTTATAAACACCAGCGTTGATTGCGTAATCATTGTCGATGGCGATGCTGATAAGTACAGAACTCTTGTAAAAAAAGGAATATTTACAGATTATATCGATGATGAAGGAGATTATATCGACCTTGTAAGAAAGCTCTGGTATCACTTCAACAACAGCGATGAAGACATTACCGAGGACTATCATGTATTCATCCCCAATGAAGGCAGATTCGGCGGCAAATACAGCAAGCGCGTCAATATAATCGAAAACGATATAACTCATGTCATTCAGATGACAGTTTATCCTATAGAAGCAAACAGCACCTACCTTTTCCTGATCGACGAGCTCGAAACAGCCATGTTCGTCAATGAGGAGCTTACTGTACAGAAAGTCAATACTATACAGAACACTTACCTTTTCTCAATGTACATAGATCTCGTCAGCGACAGCACCAGCAGTATCAGCGTTACCGAGATATCGGACGAGGTCATGCAGCAGGAAATAAAGTACTCCGAGTGGAGAAATATGATAATCAATATGATCTGGCCCGAAGACCAGCAGCTCTTCCTTGAAAAGACCGATCCCGATTATCTCAAGAAGAACTTTGCTCCCGGACGTACAGCCTCATTCGACTGCCTTATGATGAACCTTGAGGGTAAGTATATATGGGTAAAGCTCATATTCAGCCGTTCCGAAACAAGCAACGAGGACGACTACCGTTTCGTATTCATGGTGCAGAATATCCACGAGAACTCAATAGAGCTCCTTGAGACCATGAAAAAGTACGAGCATCTTGCTTCACGCGATTCTCTTACAAATGTATTCAATCACGGAAGAATGGAAGCCGAGATAAGAAACGCACTATACGCAAAGCAGAACAAGAACCGCGATGTATCACTTATGATACTGGATATCGACTTCTTCAAGCATGTAAACGACAAGTTCGGACACTCCACAGGAGACGTTACACTTGTACAGTTCACACAGATCATTTCCGAATACATACGCGACCTCAATGCTGTTCTCGGACGCTGGGGCGGCGAGGAATTCGTAGTTGTATGCTATGATACCCCATATGAAAAGGCCATTGCCCTTGCAGAGGGACTTCGCAGCACTATAGCAGGCGAGCCGTTCGGCAAGATAGGTCAGATAACATGCAGCATAGGCGTTACATCAATAAATGCAGACGACTCTTTCGATGACGCCTTTAACCGTATGGATCGTGCTCTTTATAATGCGAAATCCAGCGGCAGAAACTGCGTAAAGTCAGTATGATTCATATAAAAAAGGAACTGCTCATGCAGTTCCTTTTTTATTTATTATATTTTATACCTGAGCACGGTTACCGTACATCTTCTCGTAGTAGTTCTGATACTCGCCGCTGATGATAGTCTCCCACCACTCACGGTTCTCAAGATACCACTTGATAGTCTTCTTTATGCCGTCTGCAAACTTTGTCTCAGGCAGCCAGCCAAGCTCGTTGTGTATCTTTGTGGGATCGATAGCGTAGCGCATATCGTGACCCTTTCTGTCCTCAACGTGAGTGATAAGGCTTTCGGGCTTGCCCAGTTCCTTGCAGATGAGCTTGACAATGTCGATGTTCTTCATCTCGTTGTGGCCGCCCACATTGTATACCTCGCCGACTCTGCCCTTGTGGATAATAAGGTCGATAGCGCGGCAGTGATCCTCAACATAGAGCCAGTC
>JAEEGL010086439.1_pt1 | contig 15345 bp, 14 predicted proteins | sample 9134231 | NCBI WGS metagenome assembly JAEEGL01 (sample SAMN16246548, study PRJNA631951) | gut metagenome | biome: gut microbiome; feature: rumen; material: fiber-attached | host: Bos | place: Iran: Karaj | collected 2018-10 | reverse complement strand
TGTCTTTGAGATCTCGCTTCGCTTGGATATATCTTCGGAAAGGACTGTCAGATCTGACATTTTTTCACCGTGATCTGCAACAGTGTTATCGACAAGATCATATCCTGTTTCGAAATTGTCATTGTTTTCGTAAGATGGAACATCGATACTAAAATTCCAAGAGGATGTTTCGTTTTCGGCAAATACACCTGTCGGTACGATCTGCAATATTAATGCAATCGTCAGAATAACAGACACGATTTTTGCGAAATACAGACTGAAACGGTTCATTTTTGCCTCCGTATAGGTGTTCTTATTTTGTTATTATATTGCTTTTTTATTCTTTTTTCAATGCTGTTTAATAAGTTGATTCACAATATGAAAAGGATCCTTTCATCAGTCCAAATCCGGGTAAGAGCCTTCAAAATCGAAATGCGATCCATTTGCAGAGGACAAAACTTGTTTTTTGAAAAAGCGAGAAAAACGGCCTAAACGTAAGAAAAACGGCTAAACTTAGCCGTTTTTCAAATGCGATCCATTTTGGACACGCGTGATGGTGGAGACAGCAGGACTTGCCCCCGCAAAACTCTCCGGCAATTCTGAGTTTTGCTTAAAGGGCCCTCCTCGCTGCGATATGCCACCGGCATATCGCTACGCCTTCTTATTTCCGCGGAGCTGAAGACCCGTGAAGGCTAACACTCGGTTCAAGTCCTGGATGCGGCAAAAAAAAGCACCCAAACAGGGTGCTTTTTTTTTGGTGGAGACAGCAGGACTTGAACCTGTGACCCCTTGCGTGTGAAGCAAGTGCTCTCCCGGCTGAGCTATGCCTCCATAGGTCATTTGCGAAGTATATTATAAATATCATTTTGCCGAAAGTCAAGCAGAGCAATTGAATTCCCGATCAAGTATCATCCGCCAAAAACGGTTCAAATTATCTGCATGATATAACACTTCAGATATTCAGTCTCCGGTATGCCGAGCGTTACAGGATGGTCAGGCGCGGCGAAACGCTTCTCCACTATTTTAAGTGAAACTCCGGCGTCTGTCGCGGCATCCTGCAGCATGCGTTCGAACATTTCGACTGTCATAAAATGAGAGCACGAGCATGAAACAAGATACCCGCCTCTCGGAAGGATCCTCATTGCCCTGTAGTTGATATCTTTGTATCCTTTATATGCGTTTTTCGCTGTTTCCCTCGATTTCGTAAAAGCAGGCGGATCGAGTATGATCATGTCGTACGGATGCTGCTTTTTACCGGCAAGTTCTGTCAGATAATCGAATACGTCTACAGTGATGAATTCTGCATTTGCAAGGCCGTTTATCGAAGCATTCGAAGAGGCATTCGAGCATGCGAGAGGCGAAATGTCAGCACCTGTTACGGAAATAGCGCCTGATCTTGCACAGTTAAGCGAAAAACCTCCGATATTACAGAAGCAGTCGAGAACTTTTAAACCCTTGGATATCTCTCCTGCAGCCTTTCTGTTGAGCTTCTGATCGAGGAAATAGCCCGTTTTCTGGCCTTCAAGGCAATCTATATCGTAATATATGCCGTTTTCGAATATTCTCGTCTTCGCGTCTTCCGCCGTCAGTTCCCTTCCTCCGCGCGCGTTTTTCATCCATTCCGGATCGTAGAAACCTTTGAACTGTGAAAGCCCTTCCTTCTCTCTGACAGGCACGTCGCAGCGCTCGATAATGCATTTTACTTTGCAATTTTCAAGGGCGAGAGCGTCTGTCAGGATGCGGTAGAGCACATCTTTGATTTTCTCGATCCCCAGACAAAGGACCTGCGTAACGATGATATCGTTGTATTTGTCCACCGTAAAACCGGGAAAACCGTCAGATTCTCCGTATATAAGGCGGCAGACGGACAAGTCCCCGCACACGTGTTTACGATATGCGAGGGCATATTTTACGCGGCGCTCCCAGAAGGACGCGTCGAATGTGTCGTTTGTATTTCGTGAGATGATCCTGACTCTGATCTTTGAGAAATCGTTGACAAAACCTGCGCCCAGCCATGAGCCTTTTTTCGAAAAGATGTCGACCGTTCCGCCCTGTTCGTATTCACCTGAGACGGACGTAACTTCTTCTCCGTAGACCCACGGATGGCCTCCCTTCAAAGACCTTTCCGCCTTTTCGGTTATATATATTTTTGCGAGATCGCGAGGCATATTTTACTCCGTAGGCTGATCTGTTTGAGGTTCATTTTTCTGTACGGGAACCGTTTTCAGTAACGGAGCTTTATCATCGCAGACGGTAAAAACGTTGTAGCTGAGCGGCTTTGAGCAATAGGGGCAGTAAATAAATCCCTCGGGAAATCTTCTGTGAGACGCGAACTGAACGCGGTCGACTACGACAACGTTATTGCAGTGGAAGCATGTCGTTTGAAGCGTTTCGCCTTCGATCATTTTTTCCTTGTTATATTTGCACGCTTTGATCGTGCTGATAAGGCCGATTATGAACAGCGGAATTCCGACACTCAAAGGAAGTAAAATAAACACTGAATACATAGTTATAATTCCCAGGGTCGTTCCGGAATCGTTAGGCGAAAGGTCTTTCAACGAAGTTATGACGCCTAATACTATTGACGTTACAGCGACAAGAAACATAAAAGTGATTATCGCTCCGGTTATCAGCATTCCAATACGTTTTCTTTTAAACATTTTTTGTCCTCCTTTTTTCAGTCAAAAACAGTTTCGCGGCTCACTTATTCTCTGCTTCGAACTGTTTCACATAAGAAACGAGTTTTTCGACGCCTTCCATCGGCATGGCGTTGTAGATCGAAGCTCTCATGCCGCCTATCGTCCTGTATCCTTTGATGTTGACAAGGCCGCGCGACGTTGCGCCTTTTATGAAAGCCGCGTCGAGATCCGCGTCACCGGTTCTGAATGTGACATTCATGATCGATCTGCTGCTTCCCTGCACATCAGCCTTGAACATTTTCGATTCATCTATCGCCGAATACAGAAGCTTTGCCTTCGCTTTGTTTATCTTCTCCATCTCTTTGAGTCCGCCGAGCCCTTTGATCCATTCGAGCACGAGTTTGCAGATGTAGATCGAATACGTCGGAGGCGTATTGAATAGCGAATTGTGCTTTTCATGCACTGCATAAGTGAACATCGTAGGAGTAATATCCATCTGATGTCCGATAAGGTCTCTCCTGACTATAACTATCGTAAGTCCCGCGGGACCGAGGTTTTTCTGCGCCCCTGCGAATATGAGCCCGAATTTTGAAACGTCCACTTCCTGTGAGCATATGCACGACGACATATCGGCGACCAGCGGCACGTTTCCCGTTTCCGGATATTCGGGATATTTCGTTCCGTATATAGTATTGTTGTCACAAATGTAAAAATAATCGGCTTCTTTATCGAATTTCGTCTTATCAAGTGTGGGGATGTAATTGAAATTCTTGTCCTCGGAGCTCGCGACTATATTGACTTTGCAGTATTTCGACGCTTCTTCTCCTGCTTTCTTTGCCCAGTTTCCCGTCACCACGAGGTCGATCTTGCCGCTTTTTGTCGCGAGATTCATGGGAACCATAGCAAACTGGGACCATGCGCCACCCTGCAAAAACAGCACCGCGTAATCGTCAGGTATGGAAAGTATCTCTCTCAAAAGTTTTTCCGCGTCTTTTATTATCGAATCGTAAACAGCCGATCTGTGGCTCATTTCCATGACAGACATGCCGCTGTCACCGTAACAGAGCATCTCCTCCTGCGCTTTTTTTAATACGTCTTCGTTTATCGCGGACGGACCCGCTGAAAAATTATATACGCGCTCCATTTTACATCCTCCGTAAAAATCTGTCGTTTTAATTATAATATAAACAAACTCCCGCCGTCTGTGATCCAAACGGCAGGAGTCAAAGTTCCGAAAAAATATACCTTTCCGAGGCGGTCAATTATTTGCCGAGTTCAGAGAAGTATTTGATCGTTCTGACCATCTGGCTCGTATAAGAGTTCTCGTTGTCATACCATGAAACTACCTGAACCTCTGTGCAGCCGTTGTCCATGGGAAGGACCATCGTCTGTGTCGCATCGAACAGTGAACCGTATCTCATACCGATAACATCGCTGGATACGATCTCGTCTTCATTGTAACCGAAGGATTCGTTGGAAGCAGCCTTCATAGCGGCATTGATCTGCTCTTTTGTTACTGTTCCTTCAACAACTGCTATGAGGATAGTTGTTGAACCTGTAGGCGTAGGAACTCTCTGAGCGGAACCGATGAGTTTTCCGTTGAGCTCGGGGATAACGAGGCCGATCGCTTTTGCAGCGCCTGTGGAGTTGGGGACTATGTTGCAGGCACCTGCTCTTGATCTTCTGAGGTCGCCTTTTCTCTGCGGTCCGTCGAGGATCATCTGGTCTCCTGTGTAAGCGTGGATCGTGCTCATGATACCTGATTTGATCGGAGCGAGTTCGTTGAGAGCTTTAGCCATAGGAGCAAGGCAGTTCGTTGTGCATGATGCGGCGGAAATTACCTGATCGTCAGCCGTAAGTGTCTCGTGGTTTACATTGTAAACGATCGTCTTGAGGTCGTTGCCTGCGGGAGCGGAAATAACGACTTTCCTTGCGCCTGCCTGAATGTGAGCCATTGATTTCTCTTTTGATGTGTAGAATCCCGTGCACTCGAGTACAACGTCTACTCTGAGTTTCTTCCAAGGACAATCCTTAGCGTCTTTGAAAGCGTAAATTTTTATTTCTTTTCCGTCAACTATAATGGAATCGTCTGTGCTCTCGACTGTGTGAAGTCCTTCGCCGTATTTTCCGAGGAATGAACCCTGCGCCGTGTCATACTTGAGAAGATGAGCAAGCATCTTGGGGCTTGTCAAATCGTTGATAGCTACTACTTTGTAGCCTTTCGCGTCGAACATCTGTCTGAAAGCGAGACGTCCGATTCTTCCGAATCCGTTAATAGCAACTCTTACTACTGCCATGATAAAAACCTCCGTGTTTTTCATTTATGAAAGCGTCCTTTGTTTGCGCGCTTTCAAAAGATTATTATATTCCTGTTTCTCTCTATATGCAACACATTTTTGCTCTTTTTTGCCCGAAATGAGCGAAAAACGGCACATTTTACACAAAAAACTCTTCCGTTTGGTAAAAAACAGAAACGCCCCGGGATGACCCGGAGCGCATCTTTATCAGGTTGATATTATTTTTGCCGAATGACCGTTATCCGACCTGTTCGAACATCTGGATGGATTCAACGAGCATCTCGTAGTCGTAGTTGACCCAGCCGTACAGACCCTTTACACCGAGGATGATCGAAGGCTCTGTTACGTCGTCCCCTGTCGTGATCGTAATGGATTTTGTCTGCCATTCGTCCTTGGGTTCGAGTTTGATATAGTCGCCCTCTTTCGGATATGTGTTAGAACCGAGTTTGAATCCGAGTACGACAGCAGAGTCTTCATGTCCGAGTCCGCCGTCTTCAGTTCTGACTGTTCCCGTGAACTTGAATGTGGCTTTGATCTTGTATGTTGTATTGGGTTTCAGGTTCGCGTATCCGATTCCGTAGAAGAACGGTGTATGTCTGAATCCCGCGTCTCCGCCTATCGTATGCAGGATAGCCGCTCCGTCTTCGCCGTTGGATACCTTAGTCTGTATAGCGGACTTCGATCCGTAAACTGCCACTCCGTCAAGAGTTGCGCCTGCGTTGCCGGACTGAGGCTCATAGATAGGTCCCCATATCTTGCCGTCAACATACGACCAGCAGTCCTGAACTATGATATCGTCGTCTGCAACGAAGTCGAGAATATCCTTTTCAACGATCTCGTACATTTCGATGGAAGCAACGTTCATCTCGTAGTCATAATTGAGCCATCCTGCAAGACCGTTCGTTCCGAGTACGACTGCGGGCTGTTCCATTCCTGCTCCCGTATCGACGATGATCTCAATGGTCTGCCATTCGTTCTTCGATTCGAGATATACGAAGTTTCCTTCCTTCGGAGCACCGTTAAGTCCGTCAGCAAGTCCGAATACGATATCAGATCCAGGCTCTTTCTCTGGGATGAATGTTCCGCATACGTAGAATGTGGCTTTGAGCCTGTATCTCGTATCTGGTTTAAGTCCGGCATATTTGATGCCGTAACGGTTCGTTCCTCTTCTGTATCCCGTGTCAGCGTCGAGAGCGTGTCTGATGACATCCACCGGCTCGCCTTCAGGGCCATCCATTGTTGTGACTTCTCTGTGAGCATACAGTTTGACACCGTCTACGGATGCGCCTTCATCTCCCTGCTGAGGTTCCTCGAGAGGTCCGCAGAACGCTCCGTCAACATACGACCAGCCGTCGCCTGTCATATGATCTCCATCAGCAACGAAGTCGAGCAGGTCATACGTTCCGGGCTCCGGTGTAGGTGTAGCCGTAGGCTCGGGAGTGGCCGTGGGAGCTTCAGTGGGAACCTCCGTAGGAGCGTCCGTCGTCTTCGGAACTTCCGTAGGCTTGTTGTCTGCAGGTTCCGTGTTGCAGGCGGCAAATACCAGAAGCGCCGCAACTATGACCGCCAATAAAATAAAATACTTTTTCATAGTTTTCTCCTTTCGATAAATATCCTTTATCTGCTTGCGTTTATTTTATCACAGCATTCCCTGTTTATGCAACATTTTTATGAAAAACGACGTATAATTGATATCAAATTCATAAAAAACCGGAGGAAAGCGCGTTTTCGCGCCATTCCTCCGGCCATATTCATCTTAGATATCGATCATTGACCTTGCGGTCCGTTTGACATCAGTTTCCGAAATATTCGTACATTTCGATGGAAGCAACGTTCATCTCGTAGTCGAAATTGAGCCATCCCGCAAGACCGCTCGTTCCGAGTACGACTGCGGGCTGTTCCATTCCTTTACCCGTATCGACGATGATCTCAATGGTCTGCCATTCGTTCTTCGATTCGAGATATACGAAGTTTCCTTCCTTCGGAGCACCGTTAAGTCCGTCAGCAAGTCCGAATATGATATCAGATCCCGGTTCTTTCTCGGGGATAAATGTTCCGCATACGTAGAATGTGGCTTTGAGTCTGTATTTCGTGTTGGGTTTGAGATCGGCATATTTGATACCGTAACGGTTCGTTCCTCTTCTGTATCCCGTGTCAGCGTCGAGAGCGTGTCTGATGACATCCACCGGCTCGCCTTCAGGGCCATCCATTGTTGTGACTTCTCTGTGAGCATACAGTTTGACACCGTCTAAGGATGCGCCTTCATCTCCCTGCTGAGGTTCCTCGAGAGGTCCGCAGAACGCTCCGTCAACATACGACCAGCCGTCGCCTGTCATATGATCTCCATCGGCAACGAAGTCGAGCAGATCCTTTTCAACGATCTCGTACATTTCGATGTCTTCAACGAGCATCTCGTAGTCCCAGTTGATGCAGCCTGTGAGGCCGTTCGTTCCGAGAACTACAGCAGGATGAGCCATTCCCGCATCGCCTGTGTAGACTACGAGCTCCAGTGTCTGCCATTCCTGTTTGGATTCGATCTCGACATAGTTTCCTTCAACAGGAGTGCCGCCGAGTCCGTCAATAAGACCAAAGATGATATGGGAGTTACTTCTTTCCGTGAGGAATGTTCCCGAAGCCATGAACGTAGCTTTCAGTCTGTATCTCGTGGCGGGTTTGAGTCCCGCGTATTCAACGCCGTATACATTCTGTCCGATTCTGAGTCCTCTGTCGCCGTCGACAGCATGTCTGATTACTGATCCCTGTTCGCCGTTCGAAAGTTCAACGACTGCTACTTCCCTGTGGGCGTAGATCTCAACGCCGTCAACAGTTGCTCCGGCTGCATCTCCGTGCGGTTCCTCAAGAGGTCCGCAGAATGCGCCGTCAACATATGACCATCCGTCACCTGTCATATGATCTTCATCAGCTTCGAAGTCGAGCAGATCGTATGTTCCGGGTTCGGGTGTAGGTGTAGCCGTAGGCTCGGGAGTGGCCGTGGGAGCTTCAGTGGGAACATCCGTAGGAGCATCCGTCGTCTTCGGAACTTCCGTAGGCTTGTTGCCTGAAGGATCCGTGTTGCAGGCGGCAAATACCAGAAGCGCCGCAACTATGACCGCCAATAAAACAAAATACTTTTTCATGGTTTTCTCCTTTTCAAGATATTGTCTGTTTTTGATTTTAACATATAGATAAATATTTTGCAACATTTCGTAAATATTTTTTGTTTTAGGCGAATCATCACTCAAGACCTTCAAATCCGAGTTGCCTCATGGCCTCGTACGCCACGATAGCGACGGAATTTGAAAGATTCAGCGAGCGGAATTCGACCCGCATCGGGATCCTGAGTGCGTTTTCGTATTCAGAAAAAACAAGATATTCGGGAAGACCTCTCGATTCCCTCCCGAAAAAAAGATAGTCTCCGTCGCGGAAATGTATTTCCGTATATTTTTTCTTCGCTTTAGTCGTAAAAAAGTAGCAGTTTGCCCCTTCCGAGTCGGCTTTTTTCAATATTTCGGTATATGAATCGTGATAGTGGATCTTAACCAGGTGCCAGTAGTCGAGCCCTGCGCGCTTTAGCGTCCTGTCTGATATTTTAAAACCGAAAGGCCTTACGAGATGAAGATCGGCGCCTATCGAAGCACATGTTCTCGCAATATTTCCCGTATTCTGCGGTATTTCAGGCTCTACGAGCACTATATTTATCGGCATATGATCTTATTTTCCTTTCGATATGAACAGCCTGTTTATCAAAGGTTTGCGTATCTCGACTGCATGGAAAGGACAAAGCTCCTGGCAGCAGAAGCATCTGATGCAGCCTTTTAAATTGACTTTTGCGGTCTTGCCTTTTTCGACTGTTATAACCTTTGCGGGACAGCATTTCGCGCATTCTCCGCATGATCTGCATTTGTCTTTTAAAAACACGGGTCTCGGGCGCACAGCTTTTGCGAACCACTCTCCTGCGGGACCTCCCACAAAATGGATGCGTTTTTGGTCGTCGTTGTATTTTACTATAAATCCGTTGGAAGGAAATTCACTTATAGGGGCACCTTTGATCTCGATCTTGTCGACTGAATCGGGACAGATCCCGCGTGCGATCGCATTTCTTAAGATCGGGATCCTGTCAGGCTCGCAATCTATTATTTTTACCGCGGCGAGGTCGGCCTCGTACGGATCTTCCGAAGAGATCAGCACGTTCATTTTTTTAGGATCTCCGGCTGTCGGTCCGTCCTTCTCCATTCCGACTATTCCGTCGATGATGCTGAGGTCAGGATGCACAGCGTTGCATATGTCTATCAGGCAGTTCGCGAAATCGTCGTAATTTGACATTTTAAAATGATATTCGGCCTTTTTGAGCCCGGGGATCGCTCCGAAAAGGTTTTTAACGGCGCCCGTGTATGTCATCATACCATGCGTTTTCAGTTTCGAAATACTAATGACCGTATCCGCTTTCGCAAGAGGAGTTAAAATGCCTATTTTCTTCAAATACATAGCGTCGGCATATTCAACTTCACTCTCGGAAACGTCGAAATTGAGTTCCGCGCCCGCGTCCTTTGCAGCCTCTTCCATACCGCACGTTCTGTAAGACGATCTGAGAGAATTCAGGTCATACGTGCCTCCCCCGCTCTCAGCTATCGTTACATTCGCTCCATGCTCTCTGCACAGCTTCGCGACGGCATAGACGATAGAAGGATGCGTTGTAGCAGCCTCCTCGGGTTTCTTTTTACCTACCATATTGGGCTTTATGACGACATTTTTGCCTTCAGACGCATACTTTTCAATACCTCCGAAGGCTTCGAAGATCTCTTTAACTTTTTTTAAAATGACGTCCCTGTCATATGTGTCGCAGTGCTGAAGATATACCATAGTTTACCGTCCGAGAAGATCTCTTATCCTTGAAACGGCGAGGCGGACAGCCTTGCCCCTGTGACTTACGGCATTCTTTTCTTCGGGCGTCATTTCAGCCGACGTTTTACCGTATTCCGGGCAGTAGAAAACTGGATCGTAACCGAATCCGTTGTCGCCTTTCTTGCCGTGATTTATAAATCCTTCAAATCTGCCTTCCTCGTGAAAATACAGTCCGTCCTTTGATATGACTGATATAACGCAGGCAAAATGAGCTCTTCTGTCCTTGTCGGGCACGTTTTCGAGCGTCTTAAGCAGTTTCCTTATATTCTTTTCATCATCCGCGGGACCGTCTTCGTATCCTTCGGAATATCTGGCGGAATAAACTCCCGGGGCTCCTCCGAGCGCGTCAACGCAAAGTCCCGAATCGTCTGCGATAACGAAATAATCGTCCGTTTTGATCATCGAAGGATAATCGTAGCCCGCTTTCAGAGCGTCGAAGATCGCCTTCGCCTTTATCATCGAATTGCCTTCGAACGTCTCCTCCGTCTCCTCGGGCATCTCTATTCCGAAAATCTTCGCGGGTAAAACGTCCGCGTCTATGCCGCTCTCCGCAAATATTTCACGGAATTCCCTGAGCTTATTCATATTGCCCGTCGCGGCAATTACAGTGATCTTATGATTCATCGTTCGTTTTACCTTTGCTCAGAACTTTGCCTATTATCGCGTCGTATGAGACCTCTCCGATCACGCGGCTGTCCTTGCTGTTCAGCCTGTTGTCTCCCATTACGAAGACGCAGCCTTCGCTGACTTTCACCGAAAGGCCGACGTGAGCAGACGAATATATTTCCCAGTTTTCTTTCGTGGCATTGTATCTCTTGATCCAGTTCTGGTCTTTTATATACGATTCCTGGATCAGTTCGCCGTTTCTGTAGAGACCGTCTTCCTTTATCTCGATGGTATCTCCCGGAACACCTATGACTCTTTTTATGTAATACTTGTGTTCGATGGATATGTTTTTGTTGAGCGACGTGCTGATCAGGTTGTATTTTACGATATCCTTGTAATCGTCAAAGAACGTGCGCTCTCCGGGCTCTATCTGCTGAGCGTCGAAAACTATGACATCGCCGTGTTTAGGCGTCGAGAAAATATACGGAAGTCTCGAGACCATGACCACCTGGGCGTCGTGGTACGAATTTTCCATGGACTGTCCGCTTATGCTGCTGATCCTGATGATGTAAATGTTGATCAGCACCGTGACGACCAACGCGATGAGTATGGTAAGCACCCAGTTTAAAAACTCTCTTCCGCGGCCGGTCTCTTTTTTACCCTTTTTTGATCTCGTGTCGTCTTTATCTTTCTGATCAGTCTCTTCTTCTTTTGGCTCTTCGACTGTCTGATCTTCTTTTAGTTCCTCAGTCTGCTCTTCGATTTTCTTCTCTTCTTCTGTCATTTTTTTGCTCCTTCCGCGATCGAATGAACGCACCCGCAATATTTTTGTCTGTACATTCCGGCAAGTCTCGCCTGTGTCTGCCCTTCTCTGAATCCCGGTCTGAAATCCCTGTACAGGAATCTCACACCTTTTGCGGCGGCTATTTTTTCCGCGATCTCTCTTATCAGATCGTGCTGCTGGTAAGGGCTCACGAGCAGCGACGTCGTAAAACTGTCAAATCCGTTCGCAGCGCAGTAATCGGCTGTCATCGTAAGCCTCGTTTCGTAGCACATTATGCATCTCGATCTGTCGTCCGGAGAGAATTTCAACCATCTGTCCTCCTCATACCTGTCGATTATATCGAGCTTTATACCCTTCCACGCGCACGCCTGTCTTGTGCTCTGCATTCTGCGAAGATACTCGTCAAAACGGTGTATATTGGGATTTGCGAACAGTCCGAAGGGCTCTATGCCTTCATTTTTAAGTGAGTCGATGCAGTAGAGGCTGCAAGGGCCGCAACATATGTGAAGAAGCGTTTTCATTAAAGTTCTTCCTCCCAAACAGTTTCAGGCTCTTCCGATCCTCTTCCGAGAAGCTTTTCGACTTCGTCTTCCCTGAGTTTTCTCCAGGCGCCTGTCTTCAGGTTGCCCAGTTCGAGACTGCCTATTCTCACTCTTTTGAGTTCTACAACAGGATGTCCGACTGTTTCAAGCATACGCCTGACCTGTCTCGTCCTGCCTTCTCTCAGCATCACTTCCACGAGCGATCTGTCATTGTCTCTTTTTTCCAGCACTGTCAAAAGTGCGGGAGCAGTCTGCCTGGGGTCTCCCTCCATCAGCATGCCCGTTCTGAATCTTTCCTCCGCGACTTTGTCCGGAACACCTCTTACGAGCGCCTCGTAAGTCTTCCAGACTTCAAATGACGGATGTGTCATCTTCTGCATAAACTCCCCGTCGTTTGTCAGAAGCAGAAGGCCTGATGTGTCGTAATCGAGTCTTCCGACAGGATAAAGCCTTGCGTCTATGCCTTCAATAAGGTCAACGGCACACTTTCTGTCTTTTTCGTCTTTCACGCTGCATATCACGTATTTCGGTTTGTTCAGCATGATATAGTACTTCTTTTCTTCCGGAGATATGCGCTTGCCGTCAACGGTCACAACGTCCTTTGACGTGACTTTTGTGCCCAGCTCCGTTACCGTCTGCCCGTTGATCTTTACTTTGCCTGCGACGATCATCTCCTCAGATCTTCTTCTTGAGGCGACGCCGCATAAAGCCATATACTTTTGAAGTCTGTACTCTTCCATACTTTTCGTAAAATGTCCCCGCAATTACGCCTTTCGGCCTCTTTTTACCCTGTCAATCAGGCTTTTTTCAGTTTTTCGACCGCGTCAAGTGCTTCCCAGGGAGCTTTCGCTTCGCTTCTTCCGAAGTGTCCGTATGCCGCGAGCGGAAAATAGATCGGGCGTCTCAAGCCGAGTTTTTCGATGATGCTCTTGGGAGTAAGTATGAATGTCGCGAGTATCTTTCTCGTGATCTCTTCCTTCGGAACAGTCTCGGTCCCGAATGTTTCAACATATACGGAAACAGGGTCCGCAACGCCTATTGCGTAAGCGATCTGTATTTCGCATTTTGACGCAAATCCCGCAGCGACTACGTTTTTTGCGATGTATCTTGCCATATAAGCGCCGCTTCTGTCCACTTTCGTCGGATCCTTTCCGGAGAATGCTCCGCCGCCGTCTCTTCCGTAGCCGCCGTATGAATCGACGACTATTTTTCTGCCCGTAAGTCCGGAATCTCCGCATGGGCCTCCTATGACGAATCTGCCTGTCGGATTGATATAAAACTTCGTGTTTTCGTCTATCATGTTAGAGGGGATGACTTTTCCGATGACTTCTCTCTTTATATCAGATCTCAGCGTCTCGATATCGACTTCTTCAGAATGCTGGGACGAAACAACGACCGCGTCTATTCTGACGGGTTTCCCGTCGTCGTATTCAACAGTGACCTGCGCCTTGCCGTCAGGTCTCAGATAAGGCAGTATCCCGTCTTTTCTGACATTTGTCAGTCTTTTAGTGAGAAGATGAGCGAGAGATATCGCGAGAGGCATATAGTCCCCCGTTTCGTCGCACGCGTATCCGAACATCATGCCCTGATCTCCCGCACCGTCTCTGTCAACTCCCATAGCTATATCGGGCGACTGCTTGTGTACGCAGTTTATGACAGTGCAGGTGTCGGCGTCAAAGCCCATCTCGGAACTCGTATAACCGATCCCTCTCACAACGTCTCTGGCTACCTGCTGATAGTCGACGATTGCCGTCGTCGTGATCTCACCCATTATAAGTATCTGTCCTGTCGTAGTCGTGACCTCGCACGCGACTCTCGCCATCGGATCCTGTTCGAGGATCTTATCAAGTATCGCGTCCGCTATCTTGTCGCACATTTTGTCGGGATGTCCCTCTGTCACCGACTCAGAGCTGAAAAATTGTTTCATTGCGTTCAATGTCTCCCTGTTAAAAAATCTTCCTGTATGTTATCGTTTGTTGAAAGCGTCTGCTGTTACTGCCCTGTGAAAGTCACGACCTGCTCCTCGGGCGCCTGCGTTTTACTGAAAGCAGTGACGTAGAGAACGGGGCCTTTGCCTCCGTAGACCCTCTGCCTTTCCACCTTGATCTTCGCGACTATATCTGCCCAGTCACCCATTTTTACCGTGTCGGCGTTATCCCAGATGCAGAGCACCCCGGCGTACTGGATATCGTTCGCGCAGCATGTCATGACATGTCTTCCGGCGAAAAATTCGTTCTTCCCAAGCGTTTTATCCTTGCCGAGGATGGCCTTGAAGGAAACCTTCTTGCCGTCATATTTCTTCAGATTTTCCGTCATATCGGCGTACCAGAGGCCGTAATCGGTGTCGTTTATCCTGATTATCGGAGCGTTTATGTCAAACGGCAGCGGATCGACTATGTCGTCAGCCTCGATGTGACCGTTTCCGTAATCATATGCTATCTGGATGGATCTTCCGACGCTTCTGACTATCTTGTGCAGAGGCATCTTGTCCGTTTCGGGCTCCATTTTTGTAAAAGTTATCACGTCGACGTTTTTCAATTTATCGACGACAAGATTTCTCATATTCGCGTTGTAGGATGAGTACGTCCGGGCGTCCGCAAATGTAAATTCCTGATATATCACCCAGTTGTCAGGCATCTCACGCAGAAAATCCGCGAGTTCCCACATGCCGTTGTACTCGATCATCACCCTTTGCGCGCCTGCCACCCTGCGAACTCTTTCAAGCGACTCGGCGTCAAAATCGTCCGGCGATTCGATGTGTTTTAAAGAGACCTTTTTCGACGTGAATTTCTTCATATCGAGTTCTTCCTCTCCTTCTTCGCACATCAATATGAGAGTCGGGACTCCGTCGTTGAAATCCCTGCTCTCCATTATTTTCTGTATGAATGTCGTTTTACCGGAATCGAGAAAGCCGGTAAAAAGAAATACAGCGATCTCAGACTCGCTCATACTCTTCCACACCGAAAAGTTTTTCGATGCCCTCCTCGTCAAGCTGCGATCCGATCACGCACAGTTTGCCGGTGACTTCGGATGTACCTGTACGCACATTGATCTCTTCCGGAACGTAGTCGAAATGTATCCATTCGCCGTTCTGACCTGCCACGATACCTTTTGCTCTGACTACAAGTCCGAGTTTTCCGTCGTCGAGTTTGGAAAGACACTCCCTGATACCTTCCTGCGTGAACTTCTTCGAAGTCGTGCATCCCCAGCTCGTAAAAACTTCATCGGCGTCGTGTCCGTGATGATGGTGATGGTGATGATGGTGGTGATGTTCGTGCTCATCGTGATCTTCGTCTTCGTCGTCGTGGTGATGATGCTCATGCTCTTCTTCGTCGTGGTGATGATGTTCATGACCGTCATCGTCCTCATCGTGGTGATGGTGGCACTCACACTCCGGGTCGTCGCACTCGTCGCCGTCGTGGTGATGGTGATGATGGTGGCATTCGCATTCGGGATCGTCGCACTCCTCGCCGTCGTGGTGATGGTGATGACGGTGGCATTCGCACTCCGGATCGTCGCACTCGTCATCGTCATCGTCGTCGATCAGCCACTCCTCGGGGATCGCTCTCGAACCTTTTTCCATAGCGGAAAGCAGT
>JAEEGL016180087.1_pt1 | contig 15346 bp, 16 predicted proteins | sample 9134231 | NCBI WGS metagenome assembly JAEEGL01 (sample SAMN16246548, study PRJNA631951) | gut metagenome | biome: gut microbiome; feature: rumen; material: fiber-attached | host: Bos | place: Iran: Karaj | collected 2018-10 | reverse complement strand
TCCCCGAGGAGCAGCTGCGTGAGGCTTCTAAGAGCGCTGTCTGCAAGATCAACATCGACTCAGACTCTCGTCTGGCTATGACGGCTGCTATCCGCAAGCACCTCGCTGAGCATCCTGGAGACTTCGATCCTCGTCAGTATCTGAAGCCCGCTCGTGAGAACATGAAGAAGATGTACATCCACAAGATTGTGAATGTGCTGGGTTCTGACGGTAAGCTGGCTCAGCTCTAAGTCATACACTGGTCGATAAGACTAACAAAACCGGCTGTGCACCAAAAAAATGCAGAAAAATTTGGTGGATAGCCGGTTTTTTTGTACCTTTGCACCCGCTATTCGGAAAATCCGATGCATTCGACAACGTGAAACGCCCTGTGATTAAGGCTTTGAGCGTGGAAAGGATGTTATGGCAAACCAATTTTTAATCACACAAAAAATGTATTTAGATCAAGCCAAGAAGACAGAGATCTTCAGCCAGTATGGCCAGAGCGCCACTGACACCGGTTCCGTAGAGAGCCAGGTAGCCCTTTTCAGTTATCGTATTGCTCACCTCACCGAGCACCTGAAGAAGAACAAGAAGGACAATGTGACCGCTCGCAGCCTGACCATGATGGTAGGCCGTCGCCGCAAGCTCCTGAAGTATCTCTACAACAAGGACATCAACCGCTATCGTGAACTTATCAAGGCTCTCGGCCTGCGTAAGTAAGATAAAGGTAAAGAACAAAAAAAGCCTCCCAATCGGGAGGCTTTTTTTATTTGGTACGCTTGGCGTTTACTTCACCGTGATGTGAACGTTGCGCTGCTTGATGTTCTGGCAGTTGTTGAACACGGCATCGCTCTTGGCCTGAATCTGGATGTTCTGCAGGCGGATGCCGTTGATGGGCATTTCGGGCAGTCCGTTGAACTCCATGGCGCGGCCGGCACCATTGCAGATGATGTTCTTGATGTCGATGTTGCGGAAGATGGGCGTTTCCTCAGTAACGGGCTGCTTGGTGACGTTATCGGGATTGTCGCCGTCGGCCAGCATCTCAGCTACAGACTTGCCACCATAGTACATATTGAAGGTGATGGCATCGGTCTTGATGTCGGTCATGGATACATTATCTATATAGATGTTCTCAACGATGCCGCCACGGCCACGAGTCGATTTGAAGCGCAGTCCCACGTCGGTGCCTAAGAACTGGCAACGCTCCACCAAGATGTTGCGTACGCCACCGCTCATCTCAGAGCCAACCACGAAACCGCCGTGTCCGGCAAATACCGTGCAGCCGTCAACCACCACATTCTCGCAGGGGCGTCCGCGGCGTCGGCCGTCGGCATCCTTGCCACTCTTGATGCAGATGCCATCGTCGCCGGCATCAAACTTGGAATTGACGATGAGCGCATTCTTGCACGACTCTAAGTCCAGTGCGTCACCGTTCTGTGCGTACGAGGGGTTGCGGGCCAGCACATCGTCAATGATGATGTTTTCACACATCAGCGGATGGATATTCCAAGCTGGCGAGTTTTGGAAGATGACGCCCTGCAACAGTACGTTCTTACAATTCACCAGGCTAATCATCACGGGACGCAGGAAACGGCGGAAGGTGTTCCACTCCTCTTCACTCTTGGCATTGGGAACGTTCATGTTGGCACCGGCCTCAGCCTTGGCATAGCCGGCATTGGGTACCCAGTAGCCCTTCTTCGACTCTACACCGCCAGGACGGCTGAGCACTTCCTTCCACTGGGCTTCCGTGACCTTGGCCTTTTTGACGGGACGCCAGCACTGACCGTTCCCGTCGATGACGCCACGTCCCGTGATGGCTATGTTCTCGCAGCCGTTGGCGCTGAGCGGTGACTGGCAGCGACGGGTGTCCAGTCCCTCGAAGGAAGTCTGGATGAGCGGATACAGATTCTCGTCACCAGAGAACTGGATGACGGCACCCACCTCCAGGTGCAGCTCGATGTTCGACTTCAGAACGATGGGACCGGTAAACCATACGCCCTGAGGTACTACCAGACGGCCACCGCCCTTCTTGCTCAGGGCAGCAATGGCTTTCTCGAAGGCCTTGGTATTCAGCGTCAGTCCGTCGCCTACGGCGCCGAACTTCTTCAGGTTCACCTCATAGTTGGGAATGACGGGAGCAGCCACTTCCGGCATCTGGAAGGGCAGTTTCTCCGTGTACTTCTTGTAGGGGTTCTGTGCCTGTGCCGTAACAGCGACGGCCAGCAGCATCATGCAGATCAGTTTTTTCATAAGCAGTTTGTTTTTGTTAGTGATATTTTTTGTTATGATGTTCTAATGAGATTACGAAAATTCTTTACGATGACATGATTTCTTTGAGCGGAATCATCACGAAGTCGCGTTCGTGCATCAGCGGATGGGGTATCTTCAGGTGCGGCTCGTCGATGGTGAGGTCGTCGTAGAGCAGAATGTCAATGTCAATAGGGCGGTCGTGGTAAATTGCCGATTTGCTGCGCTGTGTCGCGTGCTTCCGCTGTTTACCCATGTCGCGCTCAATCTGTTGGGTTGCCTTCAGCACCTCATGGGGTGTCAGCGTGGTCTCGCAGCAGATGACGCCATTCAGGAAACGGTGTGCTGACTCAAAGCCCCAGGGCTCCGTCTCTATCAGCGATGACTGGCGCACCACCTGTCCCACGCGTTCACCAATCAGTGTGATGGCGTTGCGGATGTGCTCCTCCCTGTTGCCCAGATTGGAGCCCAGCCCCAAAAACACTTGATGCGGTAGCAAATTCTTCACTTTTCACTAAGGCGAAGCCCGCTTAGTCATCCAGAATCAGCATGCAGTCACCGTAGCAGCCGAACTTATAGCCATTGTCAATGGCCGTCTGGTAGGCCTCCATGATGAGGTCGTAGCCGCCAAAGGCAGCCGCCGTCATGAGCATGATAGACTCAGAGTTGTAGAAGTTGGTGACCATCGCGTCAGCCAGTCCGAAGTCGTAGGGCGGGAAGATGAACTTGTTCGTCCAGCCGTCGAACTCCTTCAGCAAACCGTCAGTACCCACGGCAGTCTCGGTGGCTCGCATGGTGCTCACACCCACCACACAGACGTGGTGGCCGGCAGCCTTCGCGTCGTTCACAATCTGACAGGCTTCGCTATCCACCTTCATCTGTTCAGAATTCATCTTGTGTTTGGTGAGGTCCTCCACCTCGATGGCATCGAAGGCGCCAAGGCTGCAGTGAACGGTCACGTAGGCGAAATCAATGCCGTAGATCTCCATGCGCTTCATCAGTTCACGGCTGAAGTGCAGGCCCGAGGCCGGTGCTGTGACGGCACCCTCATGCTTGGCATAGATGGTCTGGAAGTTCTCCGTGTCATCCTCGGTGACATCCCTGTGGTCGATGATGTAGTGGGGCAGGGGAGCGGAGCCCAGTGCAAACAACTCGCGCTTGAACTCGTCGTGCGGACAGTCGTAGAGGAAACGCAGCGTGCGGCCACGGCTGGTGGTGTTGTCGATGACCTCGGCCACCATGGGACCTTCCTCGTCGAAGAACAGCTTGTTGCCGATACGGATCTTGCGGGCAGGTTCCACGAGGACATCCCACAGGCGCAGCTCCGGATTCAGCTCACGCAACAGGAAGACCTCAATCTTGGCATCGGTCTTTTCCTTGGTGCCGAAGAGACGGGCAGGGAACACCTTGCTGTCGTTGAGCACGAAGACGTCGCCTTCCTCAAAATAGTTCACGATGCTGCGGAACTGCAGGAACTGGTCCGTGGCATTGCCATCGGCATCACGTTCGTACATGTCGATGGTCTGGCTCTTGCGGTGCACCACCATCATGCGGCATTCATCACGACGATACACTTTCTCCACTGTTCCGTCTTCGTTGTCAAACCTCTTGTGGGGAGGCTCCAGAGCCCAACACGTCTCAGGGATCTTGATTCTGAATTGTGATAGTTTCATCTATTATTGAGATTTTTCGTTGTTTTTTTTCTTCTTTTTTTTCGTTATGACGTTATAACGTTATGACGAGGTTTCGTTATTTCGAGGTTTCGTTATTTCGATTTCTTGTTGCTCCAGCCACTTGGGAAAATCATCGATAGTGATGCAGTCCTCGATGCGGATGTTGCCTAATCGGGTCCGGCAGAGGGCCGTCAGGTAGGCTCCGCTGTCCAGTGCCCGGCCAATGTCACGGGCCAGCGAGCGGATGTAGGTGCCTTTTCCGCATTCCACGCGGATGCTCAGCAACTGTTTCTCTGCATCGTAGCCGGTCATCTCGATGTGTTCGATGTGTACTGTCTTTGCTTTCAGTTCCACGTCTTTGCCCTTGCGCTTCAGGTCGTATGCGCGGTCGCCGCCAATCTTGCAGGCCGAATACTGTGGCGGTACCTGCTGGATGTCGCCGACGAAACTGGCGAGTACCGTGCGGATGCGGTCTTCCGTGATATGGGCGGTAGGGTAGGTCTGATCGACCTCATGTTCCATGTCGTAGCTGGGCGTGGTGGCACCCAGTTGCAGTGTGGCGGTATATTCCTTGCTGTCTAACTGCAGGCGTTCTATCTCCTTGGTCTTCTTGCCGGTACACAGTATCAGTACACCGGTAGCCAGCGGGTCGAGGGTGCCGGCATGGCCAATCTTCACACGACGCACGCCGACTTTCCGCGAGACCCTTGTGCGGACAAAGGCCAGCGCTCCGAACGACGTCATGCCGTAGGGCTTGTTAATGTAGATATATTCGCCTTCAGTGAAATTCATATCAGCGAGCAGATGATGGTGATGACACCGACGATGGCACAGTAGATGCCGAAATAGATGAGTTTGCCGCGTTTGACAATGCTAATCATCCATTTACAGGCCAGACAACCGGAGAGGAAGGCCGCTACAAAGCCGATGACCAATGGCAGCGTCTCAATACTACCCATCACGGCCTCACCTTTGACGGCTTTCATCACGTCCAGGAGTGCCTCGCCCAAGATGGGTGGTATGACCATAAGGAACGAGAACTGTGCCAGCGATTCCTTTTTGTTGCCTAACAGTAATCCGGTTGCTATCGTAGAACCGGAGCGTGACACACCGGGGAGTACTGCCACAGCCTGTGCAAGACCGATGATGAAGGCGTCCTTCATGGAGATATGTTCCTTCTGACGGGGCTTGGCATAATAGGAGAATGTCAGCAGCGAAGCAGTGATGAGCAGGCAACAGCCTACCACCAATAAGCCAGAGCCGAAGACTTCCTCCACCTGGTCTTTGAAAAACAGACCGACAATGCCCACAGGAATCATAGAAACAATGATGTTCAGCACATACTTCGTTTCCGGGTTCATTTCGAATTTGAAGAGTCCTTTGAGAATCCAGTCAATCTCACTCCAAAGGATGACCAGTGTCGATAATACTGTAGCGACATGAACGGCAACGGTGAACATCAGGTTCTCTTCACCGTTCTCCATGCCAAAAAGAGCCTGACCGATAGCCAGATGCCCACTACTACTTACGGGCAGGTATTCCGTCAGTCCCTGAATAAGTCCTAAAATTAATGCTTCAAACCAATCCATTGTCAATTACAATTAGACCATTTACTCTGTTACTCCTTATCCTTTGGACGGCGTACCACAGCATAAATCATAGAGACAAAGCCAATGAGGCACATAACGGGAGCCACCTTGATGCGGCGGGCACTGAAAATGTCGGGGTTATAGGCCGTGTCTGTCGAACCGCTGCCGCTCATCAGCAGAAAGCCGATGATGACGATAGCCATGCCGATGGCTAACAAGATGTAGTTTGTGCGGTCAAATGCAAATTCTTTCTTTTCCATATCTTTTATTATTCACTTTTCACTTTTCACTTTTCACTAGGGCCGCAGGCCCGTTAAATCTTATAAAGTTCTCCTGCCGTCATGTGCAGGAACTTGTTGACGGCCAGCCATGCACAGAAGGCCGTGATGATGATGCCGAACAGCAGTACCGTGCAGGCTACGATGACCAGCACTTCCCAGCCGATGACATCGAGTATGGCTGGCTCTGTCAGGTAGAGTCCGTAGCAGCAGGCTGCCAGGAACAGGTTGGCCAGCAGAGCGGCCACGACACCTATCCATACGGCCTGGCGCAGGAAAGGACGGCGGATGAAGCCCCATGAGGCTCCCACCAGTTTCATGGTGTGGATGACGAAACGGCGGGCATAGACGCTCAGCCGTACCGTGTTGCTGATGAGCGAGAACGACACGAAGGTCAGCAGGATGGCCAGTACCAGCAGCACCAGACTGACGCGGCTGAGATTGTAGTTGACACGGTCCATGAGGTCCTCCATATACGCCAGGTCACTCACACGGTCATCTTTCCGCAGCTCAGCGGCAATCCATTTCAGCGAGTCGCGGTTGGCATAGTCAGCCATCAGCTGTATCTCCAAGGCTGCCGGGAAGGGGTTGAAGCCCAGGAATTCCGACGGGTCGGTGCCCAGCTCCTTGATTTGCTCACGCTGCGACTGTTCCTTGCTGATATAGTCTATGTTGTGGCTATAGGGTCGATGGTAAAGGTCGCGGCAGAACAGCTTGGCATCATTCACGGACACGGAGTCCTTCAGCATGACCATCACCGTGAGGTGTTCTTTCATGTGGACAGACAGGTTGCGTGCCGACAGAACGAAGAAAGCCACCATGCCCAGCAAAATGAGCACCATGGTGGTGCTAATACACAGTGTAACGACCTGCATACCGCGACGGTTGCGGGCCTTTTTTCGTTTTTTGCTCACCTTTCGTTAACTATTAATGAGTTACTTTTTATATTTTAGGTGCAAAGGTAATGTTTTTTTTGGTTATTCCCAAAAAAAAATGTATTTTTGCACACGATATGAGTACAATCATTTATCCTTCGCCCATTTTCGGTCCTGTTCACAGCCGTAGATTGGGCATTTCGTTAGGCATCAACTTGCAGCCTGCCGACGGCAAGGTGTGCACGTTCGACTGCATCTACTGCGAGTGCGGATTCAACAAAGACCACCGTCCCTCGCTGCCGCGGCCGTCGCGTCAGGAGGTTGCCGAGGCTTTGGAAAGGCAGTTGCAGAAGATGCAGCAGGAAGGACAGCTGCCTGACGTGCTGACCTTTGCCGGTAACGGAGAACCCACCGGTCATCCGCACTTTGCCGAGATTATCGACGACACCATCCGTCTGCGCGACTGCTACTGTCCGCGTGCCAAGGTCTGTGTGCTGAGCAACTCCACCATGATTCACCGTCCAGAGGTGCATGATGCCTTGATGCGGGTGGATGACAACATCCTGAAACTGGACACCGTGGATGCTGACTACATCAACAGGGTAGATCGTCCTGTCGGCGGCTATGACGTGCAGCGTATCATCGAACACATGAAGACATTCAACGGTCACATCATCATTCAGACGATGTTTATGCGGGGGACCTCCCCCCTGCCCCCTGCGAATGGAGGGGGAGCGGCAAGCCTGATATCGGTGGACAATACCGGTGAGGAATATGTTGCACCGTGGCTGGAAGTGGTCAAGGCAATCAAGCCCCAGCAGGTGATGGTATATACTATCGACCGTGAGACGCCTGCCCAGGGGTTGGAGAAAGCCACCCGAGAACAACTTGACGCCATTCGTGACCGTGTCATCCAGGCCGGCATTCCGTGTACAGCCAGTTATTGAAAACGAAGATATTACCAATAAACGATGAGAACTATGAAGAAGAAAAGAATTGTATGGGTATTGATGCCACTCTTGGTGTTGGCTGCGTGTAAGTCACACTACGAAGTGGCAAGTATGCAACGCAGTCGTATTGTCATAGACAGCCGTTATGATGCGCAACCCGACCAACGGGCTGCTGAGTTCCTGAAACCGTATAAGCACATGGTGGATAGTGTGATGGGGCCTGTAGTGGGACGTTCTGCCAAGTACATGACGGCAAAGCGCCCGGAGGGTACGTTGTCGAACCTGCTTCCAGACATCCTGATATGGGCAGCTAAGAACTACAACGAACAGCCGGACTTCGCCGTGTATAACATTGGTGGTGTGCGTGCCGACCTGCCCCAGGGAACCATTACGTATGGTGACGTGCTGGACATTGCTCCTTTTGAAAACAAGATAGCCTTTACCACGCTGAGCGGTGCCGATGTCATGGCACTGTTCCGCCAGATTGCTGTAGTGGGTGGCGAAGGCATCAGCCATGCCGTGCGACTGGTCATCACCAAGGACGGCAAGTTGGAGAGTGCTACCATCAACGGCCAACCGGTGGATCTGCAGAAGGACTATCGTATAGCCACCATCGACTATCTGCTGGGTGGCACCGACAAACTGGAGGCCTTTAAGCTGGGACGAAACATTCATTCTCCGCAGGATAAGGAAAGCAATACGCGTTTCATCATCAGGGACTACTTCCGCGATGTGGCCAAGCAGGGCAAGGAGGTGGACGCGAACCTGGAGGGAAGAGTGGTAGTTAAATGAGTAATGAGTAATTAGAAATGAGTAATTATGATTAGATATTTTTGCTTCATATTGATGATGATGGTTTCCTTGGCCGGAGAAGCCAAGAAACAAAAGCAGTTGGTGATTCTGCATACTAACGACACGCATTCCACCATCCTGCCGGTGAACAGTCAGTTGCCCGATACCATGAGGGCTGGACGCGGCGGTTTCCTTCGCCGCATCGCCATGCTGAAAGAAGAACGGAAGAAGAATCCTGACCTGCTGTACTTCGACAGCGGCGACTACTTCCAGGGGTCGGCATACTTCACCATGTTCAAAGGGGAAGTGGAGATAGGGCTGATGAATCAGATGGGTATTGACGCCTCGACCATTGGCAACCATGAGTTTGACTTCGGAATAGAGAACATGGCCAATATGTTCAAGAAAGCTACCTTCCCTATTCTCTGTGCCAACTACGATTTCACGGGTACCGTGATGGAGGGTATCTGCAAGCCCTATACCATCATCAAGCGGAATGGTGTGAAGATTGGAGTCTTTGCCGTATGTCCGAAACTGAAGGGACTGGTGAGTGACAAGAACTGCCCGGGCGTGAAATACCTCGATCCTGCCAAGGTAGCCTTAGAGACGGCTACCATGTTGAAGGTAGAAAAGAAGTGCGACATGGTAATCTGTATCTCACACTTGGGGTGGAACAGCAACCGTGGTGAGGATGACCAGTACATGATCAGCAGGTCGCGCAACATCGACCTCGTACTGGGTGGGCATACCCATACCTACATGCCGGTGATGGAGTACTGGAAGAACATGGACGGCAAGTCTGTAGCTGTTGACCAAAACGGCAAGCATGCTGTTTTCGTAGGAAAGATCGTAGTAGATTTGAAGTAGTAAGCAACGGACTATCTTTGCATCGGACTACACGGACTTTCTTTGCATCGGACTACACGGACTTCCACGGACTATCTTTTACGTTGATAAAAAAGTCCGTGTAAGTCCGTTTAGTCCGCTGCTAAAGGTCTCTACGCATTTAAATAAGTCCGTGTAAGTCCGTTTAGTCCGATGCAAAGAATAATCCGCTGCAAAGAATAATCCGCTGCAAAGAATAATCCGCTGCAAAGTAAGTCCGTGTAAGTCCGCTGCCGTTATTCAAAGTAGAACGTCAGCACCACCATTTTCGACTGCGCGCTGCTGACCGAACCGGCGTAAGCCCTGAGGTTGACATCGCGCAGTTCATTGATGTGGTTCTTGTCCAAAGATTCGCCCAGTCCGAAACAGAACTTCAATTCTGGAATCAGCTTGAAGAACGGCAGGTAGAAGTCGCAGCCGATGCCAACTTCCAGCATGGTGGTGTAGCGCTTCAGCCGGATGATGTCCTGATCGCCGCCCGTCAGGTTGATCATCGGATTCACACCTGCCATGATGTATGGACGGTGGTTGTTCCAACGTGGAGCGGCAAACTTCAGGTCAATGGGCAGCGAGATGTAGGTGCTTTTCAGATCCTGGATTTCACGGCGCAGCATACCCAGTTCGTCACGAACGCTGGTATTGAGAAAGGTGAGGTGCTTGGCACCGAAATGCATGGTCGGCGTGAAGCGTAGCGAGAAATTGTCGTGCAGACGCAGTTCGCCGAGCACACCCACTGAGAATCCGCTGCTCCAGCGGTCTGCATCGCAGAGGATGAGCTGTTGGCTGGTATTACCGGCTTCGTCAGTAATGGTCTGCATGCCTACGTTCTGGAACTCCAAATCCTGCATGTTGGCACCCACCAGAATACCGAAATGCATGGGCCGCAGGTCGATGTACGGCTTATTCTGCACACGGCGATCCACCTGTGCCATTGCATGTATCTGCATGGCACAGCAGGCGATAAGGAGTAGTATTCGCTGTATCTTATACATATATATGAATAACGAACAAAGGCCCCATTTATTATTTCGACTATGTATAAATTGAGCATTGTCCGTAAAAATTTCTACCATAATTTAGGTATTATTCAAAAATAATGCTTACCTTTGCATCACCACAAATGAGTATATTATTAATTCATTAATTTAAACAAAGAAACTATGGCATACGTAATTGGTGATGACTGCATCGCATGCGGTACATGTATCGACGAGTGTCCCGCTGGAGCAATCTCCGAGGGCGACAAGTATTCAATCAACCCTGATGTCTGCACAGAGTGCGGCACATGTGCTGATGTTTGTCCGTCAGAAGCTATCAGCCTTCCCTAAGGAAATTAGCTGAACAGTAAAAAAGAAATCAGGTGGGTATTCCAAAAGAATATCCACCTGAATGTTTTTGTATGTTGATGAACTAACGGCAGGGAGCCGCGAACGCACTTTATTTAAGTGCGCTCACAGCCTGGGCCTGCTTATGGTCAGGATCGATTTCGAGCAGCTTGGCGGCATACTCCTTGGCCTTGGGCACATCCTTATCGACATGCAGCGAACGGGCCATCATGTAGTGGTAGGCAGTAGCCAGAATCTGCTTGTCGCCGGCATCCTTGTCAGCCTTGGCGCTCAGCATCTCGATGAGTTTCTCGTAGTGAGGCTTGGCGGAACCCTTGGTCAGCTCGGGGTCTAACTGGTTGCCGATGCTGGCACGACGGTAGAGGATGTAGCGCATGTTGTTGGCGAAGCGGTTGCCCAGGTCTGCATAGACGGCGTCAGCCTGACCCAGTGCAGCTTCCTTGTCGGCAGCACTTGCCGTAGAGTCCTTGGCCTGCTGCATATAGATCTTGGCGAGCTCTTCGTTGTCGTCGAAAGTCGGCTGTTCCTTCTTGGCGAGGAAGTCACGGTGGAACTTGGCTGCCTGTCCGTAGTCGCCCTTCATGCGGTAGGTGTCAGAGATACCCTTGATGATACGAACCGGTGCTACAAGGTTGCCTTCCGACTGGATGGACAATGCCTTGTTATAGCTCTCGATGGCCTTGTCATACTGCTGGAGGCCGTTGAAAGCCAGTCCCTGATAGTAGTATTCCTGGTTGTGGACTTTCACGCTGTCGCTGGCATTGAACAGACGGTCAGCATAGCCCAGTGCATCCTGGTATTTCTTCAGCTCCACGTTGAACATCATGCCCAGACGGTTAAAGGTAGCATAGCGGGGGAAACGCTTGTGAGCCTCGCTCACCACGCGCATTCCTTCGGCATGCTTACCGGTGAAGAAGCAGGCACTGGCATATTCAGTGAGATAGGTACGGCTCAGTTTGCTGATGTCGGCCTTGGAATAGGCTTCGTAAGCAGCCTGGTCGTCCTTACTGAGGGCGCAGATGTGACCCTTGATAGCCTCGACGTCGATGTCAGGACGCTGGGCTTTCAGGTCTTCGAGTTTCATCATGGCTCCACGCTGGTCAATCTTGCGATAGACCAATGCATACTTATAGTAGGCATCGGAGTTCTTCGGATCGGCATAGATAGCCTGCTCGTACTGGGCAGCAGCACCGCCACCGTCGTCAGCCAGGGCGCAGATGTCACCCAGCAAGATATAGGCGGGAGCACATTTGTTCTTGGATGCCTGCAGGGCATTGTTAGCATACACCTTGGCATTAGCTGTGTCCTTAGCCTCGTAGAAGGCGCGGCCGAAGGCTACCAGGTTCTCGGCATTCTTCTTGTTGGCCTTGTTGTAGGGCTTCATCTGCTTGTCGAGGTCTGCGGGTTTACTACTAATAATCTTCTTGACAGCATCTACGTCGGCCTTTGAGCCGTCCTGAGCCATCACTGTTGCACTGAATCCTAAGGTCAGTGCTGCTACGAATAAATATTTCATTGTTTTCATATCCTTTGTTTTTTGAGCGTTACACATATAGTTAATTCTCTCACACAATATATGACGATTGAAACGTTGTTTGGTTTCTAATTTTTATTCTTTATTCACAATTACGTCCCGACTGTTCATAGCGGCCTGTATGGGCAGCAGTCCCGACTTCTGAATCATCAGCTGGCCTTTCGGCAGACGGCAGAAGTGGGCAAAGTTAGAGGGGAGTCCGCTACGCGGCTCGTTCAGCAGGGCGTAGATGGTACGGATGAGCGGATAGTCGCCCGTATATAAATAATATTGGTAGGGGCGGCGGCTATTGGCCACGGTCGCTGAGTCCAGACGGCTCACCTTCATGACGGTGACGTTCTTCTTGAAGGTGACATTGGTGGTGTCACGGCTGTCGTTCAGCCAGTTGCTGCCAATGATGCCCAGCGCATTGTCGTGCTGTTCGACATAATCGACCACCGCGGCACTGGTGTTCACGGCACCGATATTGGGAGCCTTGAATTCCTTGCCTTCCAACAGCGAATCGACACACCAGCGCACGGTGCTGGACAGCGGATTGTCGAACACGACGTCGATATTGCCCAAGCGGGATGTTGGATAGAGGTCGCTCCACTTGGTCACTTCGCCACGCAGGATGCGCTTGAAGTTGTTGACGGTGATGCAGCTGTCCTGATTCTTGTTGTTGATGATGATGGCCAGTCCGTCGTAGGCAATGGGAATGGTTCTCGGTATGTATTTGCGGTCACGTAGGTTCTTCCGTTCCTTTTCTGTCAGGTCGCGGGTGGTGAATACCAGCCACGTGTCCAGGTTCATGAAGTGCTTGATGGCCTCCTGTTCGTTGGTATATTGAGCCTCGAGGGTGTCCAGCGGACAAGAGTAGCGAAACACGTCCAGTGCTTCGTTGAGAATGGGGCTGAAACTTTCGTCAGCCATGAAGTAGCGGGCAGCCTTTTTGTAAGCCTGCTCGGCAGAAGTATTTTTAGGCTTGTTCCCACAAGCGAGGAACAAGCCTAAAACGAGTGTCAATCCAACGAGTGTGTGGATCGGAGTTCTATTCATATCTGTCAATTACTGAAGACGGAAGGTTACAGGAACGGTGTACTTCACACGTACTGCCGAACCATTCTGTTTACCAGGAATCCAGCGAGGCATGCTCTTGACCACGCGCTGTGCTTCCTTGTCGAGTGACGGGTCAACGGACTTCACGACGCGGACGTCAGTGATTGAACCGTCGCGCTCAACGACGAAGCTGACGATGACACGGCCCTGCACACCATTCTCCTCAGCCACTGGCGGGTACTTGATGTTCTTGGACAAGTACTCGAACAGAGCCTGGGGACCACCGGGGAATGAAGGCATCTGTTCAACGACGTCGAACACCTTCGTCTCCTCCTCCTTCGGTGGCTCGGGCTGTGCGATAACTTCCTTGGCCTTCAGCACTTCGCCGGCGGCTTCGTCATTACCCTTCACATCGAAAGCACCGATGGCGGTGTTGGTCTTGCTCAGGTCTTCCTGTGATTTAATCTCTTCCTCAGGTTTCACCTCTTCGTCCTTCTTGATTTCAGGAGCGGTGAACTTCACTGAGCTCTTCACTTTCTCGACTTCAACTTTCTCAATCTGGGGCTGCTCTTTACGTTCAACCTTAGCCTCTTCCTTCTTCTGCTCCAGGGCAGAGAGTTCGATGTCGGTCTCTACGGCCACATTGCTTTTCATGGCGTTCTGTACGACACCATTGATAAATACTACCAAAGCAATGATGACAGCGATTGCGAACATGGTCAACAGTGACCAGAGGTTACGTTTGCCGGTTTCTCTACGCAGTTGATAAGCACCATATGCCTGGTTCTTACCCTCGAATACGAGGTCGGACCAGCTATCATTTATAAGATCTATTTTTCCCATAGTTCTTTATGCATTTAAATGGTTTGACATTGACTTACTTTACGCCGGCCTTGGTAATAAGCTCCATGTCCTCGTCGTTAATCTTGTCAATGACGTACTTATCAATACTGCAAATCAGCATCTCGTCAAGAGCCTGAATCATGTTGTCGTAGGTAGCGGTGTCCAACGGACGGATAATGACCGTCATGGTCTCTATCTTACCGGTGGTGAGTTCACCCTTCTTAATCTTCGACAACTGCTGTTGGTACTGCTCGTCAGTCATCTTGCTGTTGTAGGCACTCTTCTTGGCGTCGAGTTCCTGCTTAGCCTTCATGATGCGTGCCACCGGGTTGTAGCCTTCCTCAACAGTGTGCTTGATGAGCACGTCGCGGATACCCTTTGCCCCGTATGTCGTTTCCTTCACACAGGAGGGGTCTTCGTAGTTGGGCAGACCGGCAATGTACCAAATCTTATCATCAGCTCCCAGATAGAGCGTAATCGTATGAGAGGCTTTCGTTACCGATTTATCTTCTTTCTGCACGTTTTCGTCGTTGCTAGGCATCGTGAGCTGCATAGACATCGGCTTGGCCAGTGTCGTACACAGCATGAAGAACGTGATTAGAAGCATCATCATATCTACCATCGGCGTGAAGTTCACGCGGGTATCCATCTTCTTCTGCTTACTCAAATTCTTTTTTGCCATAGCTTATTCCTCCGACGACGTTTTAAGATTCGTAATCAACTGGTAACGGTTCTCGTTCATGTCCTGAAGCTCATTCATCATAGCCTTGATGACCTTGTACGGGGTCTTGGCGTCGCACTTGATGGCGAGTTTGATGTCTTCATTGGCATGACGGGCAGCTTTTACCCAATCTTGGAACTCACTCATACCCCCGTCGATACTATCTGTGGGGATACCATATTTCTGGATTTCTTCGGCCATCTTCTCGGGCTCAAGGCTCAGATAGGCTGCGAGTTTGTTGATGGGAACGCCCACCATAGCATCTTCCTTGAAGTGCTTGAGCTGGGTGGCATTCAGTTGGATACCCCATTTGTCGGTAACCTCGTTCAACATCGCAACCATATTGTTCTTGTTTTCCGTACCAACGTATATCTGACCAGCTGGGCTCACCAGAATGTTCAGCACATCGTTTTCCGGAATTTTAACCTCAGATACCGAACTTGGCGTGTTGACCTGCAGGGGTTCTGGCGTCAGGAATGTTGATGTCAACATGAAGAAGCACAGAAGCAGCGTCATCACGTCCGACATGGGGGTCATGTCAATCCAGATGTCTTTTTTCTGTATCTTAACTTTAGCCATTCTAAAACGGTTTT
>JAEEGL015972417.1_pt1 | contig 15346 bp, 12 predicted proteins | sample 9134231 | NCBI WGS metagenome assembly JAEEGL01 (sample SAMN16246548, study PRJNA631951) | gut metagenome | biome: gut microbiome; feature: rumen; material: fiber-attached | host: Bos | place: Iran: Karaj | collected 2018-10 | reverse complement strand
CAAGCCGGAGGTCGCGGTCGCGGCGATACTGGAGCACGGAGAAAACAGCGTCTTTGCCCAGCAGGTCGCACGCGATCTGCTCGCGGCGTATTTCGCGGAACAGAAAAGGTCGGCTCATTGAGCCGACCTTGCTGTTTATTGCTGGAACCACTGGGGATTCTTGCTTCTGCCCGCCATGTAGAGAGCGCGATGGATCTCATCCATGCGGAACAGATAGCGAAAGTTGATGATTTTGCCGTCTGTGAGCTTGACGGTGATGTAGGGACCGTTCATGTTGCCGCTCATGCTGACGTTTTGCAGCATGACAGTGGGAATGGTCGCGAGCGTCTGGTTCTTTTCAAAGGTACGCTTGTTCTTGTATATGCTCACCATGTCCGCGGTGATGACGAGGTAGCAGGAGGAGTACATAAAACCGCCCTGGTTCCATGTCGCGACTCCTTCATAGAGCGTTCCCGTGGGAGCTGCCTGCTGAACAGGCTGCTGCTGGGGCTGCTGCATGGGAGCAGGCGCGTCGAGAGGAGCGCCGCAGCCGGTGCAGAAGCGTCCGGGGTTAATCAATTCTTTGCCGCATTTTGTACAAAACATTGTATTCTCCTTTATCTATGCTTGCTTATCTGCTGATGGCGAACTGGATGTCCGTCGCGTCGTTGATGTTGATGTCGCCGTCGTTATTGAAGTCAGCCAGCGCCAGTTGTTTTTGGTTGAGGGCGGTCAGCTCCGCAAGGAAAGACTGGATCATGGTCGCGTCGCTGATGTCCAGCACGCCGTCGAGGTTGACGTCGCCCTGCGAATACTGCGGCTCGACCTCCTTGCAGAAACCAAGCTCTACCTGCTCGGCGTCATCATTCGGGCTGTTCGCGGCAAGACCGTAAATCACGTTGTCCCTGATAAACATGCCATAGAGCTTTCTGCCGTCGCTGAGCGCGTTGGAAATATAGGTTTCGGTTTTGCCCGTCGCGGGGTCAAAGATATCTACGCTGTTCTCGCGGTTGAAATAGAGCAGCCCCTGATACATGCCGATATCGGAATAGTTGGAACTCCAATAGCCCCCCGAGGCGGAATACCATTTGTCTGTGACGGTATAGACGTCGGTCAGCTCGTCGTATTCGTAATCGTAGGTGGCGATCCTGCCTTCCAAACCGCTGCGGTAGAGGGTATAAAGCTTGCCGTCAACGAAGAAGAAAGGATGGTCGATGGTATGCAGATTTTCTTGGCCGTCATAGGCTGCGTCAGATTCAAAATTGGAGATGTAGCCGTAATGGTTGCGCTTGCTGTGGTTTTGGAACGCCTCGTCGCTGAGCAGAAAATAGGTGTGGGCAACCTTGTTGGGACGGTCTTTTCCGCCGAAAAGCGGGTCGTCCCATGTGACGTCGACGTTGTAGTAATAATCCGAGCCGTCAAGGTGAATTTTCATCCACTCATGGTTCATGGAATCGGAATTGACAATTTCGCTCTCAATGCCGACGTGTGCCAGCAGATAGGCGTAGCACTCCGCGTAATTCTCGCATCTGCCCCAGCCCTCGACCATGAAGGTGTAGGTGGTGCTGTCGATTGTTTCGGAGCCTTCCGATTTGATCTGATAGCGGGCGTTGAGCACCAGCGCGTCATGCAGCACCAGCGCTTTGGTGAACTCGTCCATGCTGTCGTCCACAAGAGAAAGGTAGTAATCCGCCTTTTCATGGAACGCGTCGAGCATCGCCTTGATCTCGGATTGGCTCTTATTGTAGTTCATGACCAGTTCCTTCATGTAGAAGTCCGCGCTATAGAAATAGGTCGGGGAGTCGAAAACTGTGGCGTCAAAGTAGAAAAGCTCGGGGAATATGCCGGACAGCGCGTCATAGATTGCCTGGAAATTTTCCTGGTCATACGGGATTCTGTATTCACTGATATCGATCTTGGTCTGATAGTCCAGTATCTGCCGATAGATGTAATAAAGCATATCGGCATTCTCGGTTTGATAGGCAACGCTGCTGTCTTTTACACTGTCGACGATGTAGCCCTTCGGCATAACGCCGACCGCGAACGCGGGAACGGCGGCTGAGGAAACCAGAACGGCGCTTAGTGCAACTGCACTGAATTTATTCAACAATTTTTTCAATTTCATCCATATCACTCCTTTCCTCATATTGTAGCATAGATCCGTTCCGATTGCAAGCAGAATACAAAACCTTCCTGCGGCATATACTGTAAAAAAAGCAGGAGGCGGTTATGAATACGGTGGAACAGCGCGCGGCGATGCTGGGCGAATACATCATTGACCGGCAGGCGACCGTCAGGGACGCGGCGAAGCGCTTTGGCATCAGCAAGAGCACCGTTCACAAGGATGTGACCGACAGGCTCAGGGGTGCGAATCCGTCGCTGTACGCCGCGGTGCGCGAGGTGCTTGAGAAAAACAAAAGCGAGCGTCACATCCGCGGCGGAGAAGCGACAAGAGAGAAGTATCTGCACATCAGACAGCGCGGGATGTCCTGATTTTTGGTCATCACTTCCTCTATAATAGAAGCATCGGAAATCGAGGAGGAAGGGTATATGTTCAATTTTTGTCTGTTTGTTTTTGTGGTTTACGCGGCGGGAGGCTCGGCGTGGTTCATTCTCTTCGGTCACAGAAAGCTGCGGTTGGCGCTGCGTCTGCCGCGTCGTCAGAGCCGCTCGCAGCGGTACGCCAAAAAACGGCGCATGGCGGCGTATGAAAGTCATCTGGAGGAGAGAAAGCGCGGAAAAACCGTCAGGCTGCACCGAAAGCAGCCGAAAAGAAAAGGGTTGGCTCGAAGCAAAAGAGCCAACCCTGTTTTTTCATTCGTTTTATGCTATAGCTCCAGCACAGCGGAGGCGACGGCGAAATAGATCAGCAGAGAGAGCGAGTCGCAGACCGTAGAGATCAGCGGGTTCGCCATGACCGCGGGGTCCAGACCGATTTTGCTCGAGAGCAGCGGCAGGCTGGAGCCGACGATCTTCGCCATGATGATCGTGCCGATCAAGGTGAGCGACACGACAAGCGCGATGAAAAAGGCGTTTTCGTGACCGCGCAGATCAAAGAGCAGCAGCTTGATGAAATTCGCGGTGGCAAGCGTCAGTCCGCAGAGTACCGCGACGCGCAGCTCCTTCCAGAGCACCTTGAACATGCTTTTGAATTCGATCTCGCCGAGCGACAGCGCGCGGATGACCGACACCGACGCCTGGGAGCCGGCGTTACCGCCGGAGCCTGTGATCATCGGGATGAACGACGAGAGGATGATCACGCTCGCGAGCATCCCGTCAAACGCCGAAATGATCGTGCTGGTGAAGGTCGCAGAGAGCATGAGCACCAGCAGCCACGGCACGCGTTTTTTGTAGATGCCCCAGACGCTCGTGCGCATATAGGGCTTGTCGGACGGCAGTACCGCCGCCATTTTTTCGATATCCTCGGTCGCCTCCTCACGGATGACGTCGATCGCGTCGTCGATCGTGACGATACCGACGATGCGCTGCTCGTTGTCGACGACAGGCAGAGCGAGAAAGTCGTAATTCGTGAACATCTGCGCGACTTCCTCCTGGTCGTCAAGGGTGTGGACGGCAATCACGTTTTCCTCCATGATGTCCTTGACGATACGGTCGTCCTCGGCAAGCAGCAGATCTTTGACCGTCGTGATACCGATGAGCTTGTTGTTGTCGTCGTTGACATAGCAGGTGTAGATGGTTTCCTTGTCAACGCCCGTGCGGCGGATGCGCTTGATTGCCATTTCCGCCGTCATGTCGGGGCGCAGCGAAATGAACTCGGTCGTCATGATCGAGCCGGCGCTGTCCTCGGGGTATTTTAGCAGCTCATTGATCTCGCGCCGCATGTCCTTGTCCGCCTGCCTGAGAATGCGCTTGACCACATTGGCGGGCATTTCCTCAATCAGATCGACCGCGTCGTCGACAAACAGCTCGTCCACGATTTCCTTCAGCTCGCTGTCGCTGAAGCCGTGAATCAGAAACTCCTGTGTGTCCTCGTCCATCTCGACGAAGGTTTCTGCCGCGAGCTCCTTGGGCAGGATGCGGAACAAAATCGGTGTTTTTTCACTTTGAAGCTCAGAGAACACTGCCGCAATGTCAAACGGCATCATGGTGGTCAGGATGTCCTTGAGCGTGCTGTATTTTTTTTCCTCCAACAGCTTTTTGATGGTTTCCGTAAGGGTTACGTTCACCTGAACCATAGTCTTTCCTCCTTGTTATTGCGTTGTGGAAAGACGTGTCCCGTGAAGCTGTCCGTATAAGGTAAACGATAATTATTACATCAGCAAGCCGTAATCATTGTTTACCCTACACATTATCCGCCGAACGCTCTGCGTCTGCGCTCAGTCTGCTTCGTCGCGGGGCAGCGCCACTATTTCCATCAGCGTCCATTCGGATTTCACCTCTCATTCAGATTTGCCGATTACTCGGCATTCAACTTTATTTTATCCTTTTTTTTAGGTAAAGTCAACGAATTTTTCCCGCTTCTTGATTTTTGAAAAAATATATGTATAATTATATTTGTGTCGGTAATACGATTAAGTGCTATTTTGATATTTTTGGGAGAGTATAGACAATGAACGGTTTGAAAAAATACGTACCCTTTGCGGTGATTATTTTCGCGGTTTACCTCTTGGTGCCGCTGGTTTTCCTGATTCCTGCCCTCAACAATTATTCCACGGTCGCCTACTACTTCATTTTTCTGGTGACGCAGGTGGTTTGCTCGGCTGCGTATTGCGCCAAGCACGGGCTGGATTTCCTGTTTGCGCTGATTGCGCCGATCGCCTTTATTCCTTCGATGCTGATTTACAACGGCGGTTTCACTCAGATTCAGAATCTGGTGCTGGTGTTTGTCTATCTGGTGGCGGGTATTTTCGGCTTGTTCCTCGGCGACCTCGCTTTTGGTGACGAGAGAAGAAAGCGTGAGAAGAAAGAGAAGCAGGCTGCGGAGGAAATGCTCCTCCAGGCAAAGCGCCACGATGAACAGGAAAAGGAGCGCTTCGACAAGCACGATCTGAAAAAGTCCGCTCCCAAGGCGGCGGACAAGAGCAGACAGGACAGGGCGCAGCGCGCACAGCCTGCAAAAAAGCCGCAGCGCTACACCTCGCGCTATGACACGGGTGACGACGATTTTGATTACAGCAAGTACACCGACGAAATGGACAAGGAGCTGGACGAACGCGTCAACCGTTTGCTTAACGACGAATAATTGTTATTTTTTTCACCAAGACGGTTTCGGAGGAAACCGTCTTTTTCTTTTGCTGCGGTCTTGCGCATATCACAAAAAAATGCTATAATAAACAGAAAACCAAAAACAGACAGGATGGCTGTATATGAAAATCACCTCTCTTTTTGAAAATAAAACCAAAACCGTGCTTTCCTTTGAGGTTTTTCCGCCGAAAAAATCCTCGCCGATTGAGTCGGTCTACGGCAAGCTCGATGAAATCTGTGCCCTCAAGCCTGATTTCATCAGTGTCACCTACGGCGCGGGCGGCTCTGAGAACCGTAACCGTACCTGTGAGATTGCGTCGCGCATCAAAAACGATCTCGGTGTCGAGTCCGTGGCGCACCTCACCTGCGTCAATAGCAGCAAGGCGGAAATCGATGCGATTCTCGAAGAGTTCCGAGAGCATAATATTGAAAATATTCTCGCGCTGCGCGGCGACTATGTGCAGGGCATTGAGCCGAAACGCGACTTCCTTTATGCCAGCGAGCTGGTTGCCTATATCCGCAGAAAGGGCGGCTTTGACCTCGCGGGCGCGTGCTATCCCGAGGGACATGTTGAAGCAGAGGATGAGATTGCCGACGTGCTGAACCTGCGCAAAAAGGTGGACGCAGGCGTGACACACCTGATCACCCAGCTTTTCTTTGATAATGCATCCTATTACCGTTTTCTCGAGCGCGCGCGCATCGCAGGCATCAACGTCCCGATTGAGGCGGGTATCATGCCTGTTACCAACAAGAGCCAGATTGAGCGTATGGTTTCGCTCTGCGGCGCGAGTCTGCCCGCCAAGTTCTCGAAAATTATGCAGCGTTATGAGAGCCGTCCGGAAGCACTGCGCGACGCCGGTATCGCCTACGCGGTGGAGCAGATCGTCGATCTGATTGCCAACGGTGTGGACGGTATCCACCTCTATACGATGAATAATCCCTACATCGCCCGCAAAATCACCGAGGCGGTGTCAAGCCTGTTATGATCACGCTCCAAAGCATCAACAAGACTGAGGCTGTCCGTTACCTCGGCGGCGCAGGCGTCGCCCCGAACAACGCGATAAACGCGCTGCTGGACGATTGCGAGCGTGAGCTGCTCAGCGTGATCGACGCGAAATATTTATTCCGAATCATCGACCTGCCCTGTGCAGAGATGCTGCAGGGTCAGGATATTCAAAGGCATCTTGCAGGCTGCCGGAGAGCGATCGTGCTGTGCGCTACGCTCGGCGCGGGCGTGGACAGGCTGCTGCGTGTCAGCCAGATTGCCGATATGTCGCGTGCAGTTGTGCTTGACAGCCTTGCAACGGCGGCGATAGAACAGGTCTGCGACGAGGCGGAGAAAAGAATTGCCGGGCAGGTGACGGAGCCGTACTTTACCTTCCGCTTCAGTCCCGGATACGGCGACTATCCGCTCGAAACGCAGAAGCAGCTTCTGCGGCTGCTTGACGCGCCGAGAAAAATCGGGCTGAGCCTGAATGAAAGCCTGCTGCTTACCCCCGTCAAGTCTGTGACTGCAGTCATCGGACTGTCCGACCAACCGATTCCGCGCAGGAAGCGCGGCTGCGCGATTTGCAGCCTGCGCGAAACCTGTGCCTACAGAAGAAAGGGAACGCATTGTGGATTTGAAAACACTGCTGAATAACAAAGAATTCGTCATCCTTGACGGCGCGATGGGCACGCTGATTCAGAAAAGCGGCGCGAAATATGACCATTCGCCCGAAACGCTCAATCTCACTCGACCCGAGCTGATTACGTCTTTTCATCAGGCGTATGTTGAGGCGGGTTCGGATATCATATATACGAATACATTTGGCGCAAATGCCTATAAGCTCGCGGATAGCGGCTGTACGGTAGAGGAAATCGTCACCGCTGCCGTCCGCAACGCAAAGGATGCCGCGGGTACCGACGCGCTCGTTGCACTCGACATCGGTCCCATCGGTATGCTGCTGGAGCCTGCGGGCTCACTGCGCTTTGAGCAGGCATATGATTATTTCAAGGAGCAGATCCTCTCGGGAAGTGAGGCGGATCTGATCGTCTTTGAGACCATGACCGACCTTTTTGAGCTGAAAGCGGCTGTCCTCGCGGCGAAGGAAAACTCCGATCTGCCGATTCTCGCCACCATGACCTTTGAGCGCAACGGCAGAACCTTTACGGGTGTATCACCCGCCGCTGCTGCGTTGACGCTGAGCGGTCTGGGTGTTGATGCAATCGGCGTCAACTGCTCGCTCGGACCCGATGAGCTGGAGCCTGTCATCGCGGAGATGACGCGCTATACCGACCTGCCGCTGATCGTAAAAGCGAACGCGGGACTGCCCGACCCGAATTCCAACGAATACAATATCATGCCCGGGCGATTCGCGGAATGTGTTGCCGCTCTGCTGCCCTACGGTGTGAAATTTGTCGGCGGCTGCTGCGGTACGACGCCCGAGTATATCCGGGAAATCTGCCGCGTACTCGCGGACAAAGCATATATTCCCTGTCCGAGAACTGCGGATGCTGCCGTTTGCAGCGCCAATACGGTCGTCGAAATCGACGGACCGCGCATTATCGGCGAACGCATCAATCCCACAGGTAAGAAAATATTCAAACAGGCGCTTGTTGACAACAATATTGACTACATTCTCAATCAGGCGCTTGTTCAGATTCAGGGCGGCGCCGAATTGCTGGACGTGAACGTCGGTCATCCTGAAATTGATGAAAAGAAAATGATGGCACGCGTGGTCGGTGCGATTCAAAGCGTCTGCGACGCGCCGCTGCAGATCGATTCCACCAAGCCCGAGGTGCTGGAGGTCGGTTTGCGCCGCTATAACGGAAAGCCGATTGTCAATTCCGTCAACGGTGAGGAAAAGAGCCTTGCCGCTGTTCTGCCGCTTGTCAGGAAGTACGGTGCGGCGGTTGTCGGCTTAACGCTTGATGAGAACGGGATTCCTGCCACCGCGGAAGCACGCTTTGCTATCGCGGAACGCATCGTATCGCGTGCGACGGCTCTCGGCATCGACAGGCGAGACGTGTTTATTGACTGTCTGACGTTGACGGTTTCTGCCGAGCAGGACGCCTGCCGCGAGACGCTTAGGGCGCTGCACAGAGTCAAGACCGAGCTGGGATGCAAAACCGTACTCGGTGTGTCCAATATCTCCTTTGGCTTGCCTGACCGCGGACTTGTTAACCGTACCTTCCTGACAATGGCACTGGAGCAGGGACTGGATTTGCCCATCATGAATCCCAATATTGCTCCTATGACGGGCGCGGTGCGCGCCTATCGTGTGCTTGCAGGCATCGACAGGAACGCCAACGACTTCATCGCCGCCTATCAGGACGCTCCCGAGACGCAGGCTCCCGCTGCTCCGATAAAGACGGAAACGGACGTGATTACCGCGGTGCGCAGCGGTCTGCAATCCGAAGGTGCAGCCGCTGTGGAACGGCTGCTGCAAACCGAGGACGCGATGACAATTATCAATGAAAAACTGATTCCCGCTCTCGACAGGGTTGGAGAAGACTTTGAAAATAACAAAATATTCCTGCCGCAGCTCATTCAGAGCGCAAATACCGCGCAGGCGTGCTTCAATGTTATTAAGGAGCACCTGAGTAAAACGGACGGCGTGAATGTCAGCAAGGGAAAGATTATCCTCGCCACCGTCAAGGGCGATATCCACGACATCGGCAAGAATATTGTCAAGACATTGCTCGACAACTACGGTTACACCGTTGTCGACCTTGGCAGGGATGTGGATCCGCAGCTCGTTGTCGATACTGCCGTTGAGCAAAATATTACCATGGTCGGTCTGTCCGCTCTCATGACAACCACGCTAAAGAGTATGGAGGATACGATCACGCTCCTGCGCCAAACAAAGGCTTTACAGAATCCGGACGGCTCAAGCAAGGTAACGGTATTTGTCGGCGGCGCGGTGCTTACCGAGGATTATGCCATGAAAATCGGCGCGGATTACTATTGCCGCGACGCTAAGGAAAGCGTTGACACGGCAAAAAAAGTATTGGGTAAAAAAATCTAAAAGGGGAATTTCTAAATCAACAATACCGTATCGCACTTGAGCAAAATAACGCAAGAATTGCTTCGGGGAAGTTTGACAATTTGCTCATTGCGTACTATAATAAGGGATAAATAATGTTATTTGTTCGGAAAGACAGGGAATAAGTGTGATGAAACTGAATTACAGAAAGTTGATTCTTCTGTTGGCGGATATCTTTATGATTTCCGTCAGCGGCGTGATACTGAATTATATCCTTTCGCTGGTGGGCTGGATTGATCCCGAGGGCAACAAAGGTTTGCTCTATTTCATTATTCTCAATGATCTCACCTGCGTGCTGATGCTGCTGATCAGCGGCGCATACAACAAGCTGTGGCGGTATTTTAATATCAGGGATTATATTTTTTCGGGAGCGGCAATGGCTGTCGGCTTTGCCATGAGCTACGGCATCTTGCTGCTGCTGGGACACCGGCCGAGGAAAATATTCTGGGTGCTGTTTTTTATTATGACCTCGTTGGGAGTCCTTTTGTTCCGATATATTTTTAAGCGCACCTTTCTCGATCTCACAAAGGTCGGAGAGCGGGAAAGTCTTGTCCGCACCCTGATTGTGGGCGCGGGTCAGGCAGGCCGTCTGATTCTGCGCGAAATTGAAAATTCACAATTTGATGAAAACAACCCGTCGAAGAATTTGCTGCCCGTCGGATTTGTTGACGATGATATCACCAAGCAGCGCAGCCGCATCGGAAGCATTGCGGTGCTCGGTACTACGCCTGAGATTGTCAAAATCTGTGAGGAGCATCGCATTGAAAATATTATCGTGGCGATTCCCTCCTGTGACGGGGAAGAAAAACGGCGTATTCTGGATATCTGCTCCCGAACAAAATGTAAAATCAAGGTCATCCCCTATATCAGCGAGCTGATTTTCAGCGAAGGGGAGCAGCTGATTACACAGGCAAAGGAAATCAAAATCGAGGATTTGCTCGGCAGAACGCCGATCGAGTTTGACAGGCTCAAAATCAGCGGTTTCATAAAAGGCAAGAGCTGCATGATTACGGGCGGCGGCGGCTCTATCGGAAGCGAGCTGGTACGTCAGATTGCCCAGTATTCACCCAGGAAGATCATTATTGTGGATATCTATGAGAACAATGCCTATGATATTCAGCAGGAGTTGATTCTGAAATATGGCGACGGGCTGGACTTTATTACTTTGATTTCATCTGTCAGAGACTATAACAAGATGGAAATGGTTTTCAAGGAATATCGCCCGCAGCTCGTATTTCATGCGGCGGCGCACAAGCATGTTCCTTTAATGGAAACGGTTCCGGAGGAGGCAGTCAAGAACAATATTTTCGGTACATACAATGTGGCGACTCTGGCGCAGCGTTACAATGCGGATAAATTTGTGATGATTTCCACCGATAAGGCGGTGAATCCGACCAATGTGATGGGCGCGACAAAGCGTGCCTGTGAGATGATTATTCAGTATATGGCGCAGACGACGACTCATACGGAGTTCGTTACCACGCGGTTCGGAAATGTTCTCGGCTCCAACGGCTCGGTCATTCCGCTGTTCCGCAAGCAGATTGAGAGCGGAAATCCCGTCACTGTTACCCATCCCGACATCATCCGCTACTTCATGACGATTCCCGAGGCGGTGTCGCTTGTGCTCGAGGCGGGCGCAATGGCAAAGGGCGGCGAGATTTTTGTTCTTGACATGGGTGCTCCCGTCAAGATCACAACGCTGGCGGAGAATCTGATTCGCATGTACGGCAAGGTTCCCAATAAGGATATTCCCATTATATTTACGGGACTTCGCCCGGGCGAAAAGCTTTTTGAGGAGCTTTTGATGGATGAGGAGGGGCTCAAGTCCACCGGAAACAAGAAAATTTTTATCGGAAATCAAATTGAAATCAATGAGGAGGAATTACTTGCAAAGCTTGACAGGCTGCGCGAGGTGTCCGAGAAGAATGACTCTGAAAGCACCGTTGCCATTCTTGCCGACATCGTTCCGACCTTTCATCATTCCACAACAGGATAAAGCATATTTCAGGGAGAGGCAGGAGTCTCTCCCTTTTTTTGGATGGTGCTTAGGAGAAGACGAACTGCTTCCATGCAGGAGAAAGCAGAGTCGGCGCTTTTTTGTGAAAACCACTTGCTAACGGGAGGAAAATATTATATAATAAAACAGTATGTAAAATTATATGGTGAAAGTAAAAGAATTTCACCTTGGAGGAACGGAAATGAGCGGAAAAATAATCCATAAAATCGCGGCAGCGGGCGCAGGCGTGCTCGTCGCGGCGAGCTCCTGCGCAACGGTGTCTGCATTCGGACACAGCTATTATTTGCCTGAGGCGGCAGAAATGAGTATTACCGTGCCCGGACAGCTGATTACCATAACACGTAACGCGTCGGAGGGCGACAGCTATTTTACAACCTTTCATCAGGACTATACCGCCACGATGGAGGATTTTCAGACCAATAACATCTATTTGCAGGGTATGGACAGCACCGCTTCGCTGACGGTTACGGTTACGATGGTTGAGTCCGCTGAGAGTCAGGGAACGGTTAATTATAACCAGCTCAGCTCCGAGCAGCTCAGCGAAATTGCCAAGAGCTTTCTTAAGGATTCCTCCTATACCGCCTGCAGGGTGGATACGTCGGGAAAGGATATCAATTGGCTCCAGTTTGACACCAACATCAACGGGACAAAGGGACTGCTTGCCAATACCGTAGTTGACGGCAAGAGCATCAATGTTTCGATGAATCGCAACGGTTCCGATATCAGTGAGGATGACGGCAAGGAGTTCGCCTCCATGATTTCAGGCGTCCGTTTTGGTGAGCGCAATTTTTTTGAGCAGTACGGAATGATGATTCTCGTTGCAATTGCCGCGATTCTGGTCGTTGCCGTTATCACAATGATTATCCTTCGCGTTATCCGTTCACGCGGCGGTGAAAAGCCAACGATTCACGATGAAAATGAAAGAATACTGGAAGAATTGGCGGGCAAATACGCGCGAAAGCCCATAGCGCCGGCAGACAATTCCGAAAGCATTGGTTCGGAAGACAACGCGGAATTCCAAGCGTCTGAGGAAGTTGCGGCGTATGAGGACGGCAGTCGTGCCGAGAATACTGACACCGAGGTGGTCGACGAAGAAGCGGTCATTGAGAATACTGCGCCGAAAGAAGAAATGCCCCTTTTGCCGCAGGAAGGTGAGCTTCTCGGCGCTGAGGATATTGACGTATTTACCGACGAGACGATTGCAGAAGCGGAGGCTCCTGCTGAAGAGTCTGCTGCAGCAGAGGATGATAAACCTGTACCGCAGGAGTTGAGCGGCGACGAGGAGGATGACTTCTTTGCGGGCAGCGACCTCGCGATAGAGGAAGCCTACGAGACAATCGAAACAGAAACGCCTGCCCGTGTTGAGGCGGAAGTGCCGCAGGAAACTGAACCCGCGGAGACAGAAGAAGAGGTTCCCACAGATGTGACCGAAGAAGCTGCTGCGGAGCAGAACAAGGTTGCCGAACCGGAGGAAGCGCTCGGAGCAGAGGAAGAAACACAAGAAGCAGAGGAAGCTCCCGCAGCAGAAACCAAAGAAACGGAATCGGAAGAACCCGAGGAAGAAGAACCCGAGGAAGCATTTTTCGAAGAGTTTGAAGAAGAGGAAGAGGAGCCTGACGAGTTCGAGGAATATATGAACGACGAGGTACTCGTTCGTCAGGATGTAAAGAGCAACAAATTCCGCAACAGCAGCGACTTCTTCGATGAAGCGCCGCGCAAGAGCATGGGCGTTATCAACAGCCGTGACCTGGTGGATGCTGAGGAATACGACGTCCTCGGAGAAGAGGAAAAGCGCGCTGAAGAGGTGAAGCGCGAGGAGCCTGAACCGCCGAAGAAGGAAAAGAAGAAGAAAGAGAAGAAAAAGAAAGAGAAGAAAAAGAAAGAGAAAAAAGAGAAGACAACAAAGTCTGAGGAAACCGAAACTCAGGAAAAAGCAGATGACGCGGACAACGCGGAGAAGAAAGAAAAGAAAGAGAAAAAGAAGTCGGACGGCTTCCGCGTATTTATGGCAGCCTTCCTTGCGGGCTGCAGGGGCTTTTTTGCGGGCTGCAAGAGCTTCTTCACGCACTGCGGCTACTTTATTATAAACGTCAGCCGTGCCATCAAGCGCAGGCACGCCAAGAAAAAGCGAAAAAAGGAAGCGGAGGAACGCCGCAGACGCGCTCTCCGGAAAGCGGCGGAGCAGCGCGCGCAGGCACGCAACCGCGAGGCACAGGCACGAAGCCGCGAGGAGCAGCGAGAGAAGCCGAGAACAAACGGCGGTTTGGTTCAGGTGCGCAGCAGGGGAGAACGCAGACCATCCTCACAAAGCGGTCAGCGCCGTCCCTCTCAGAGTGCACAGCGCAGACCGTCCTCGTCAAGACCTCCGCAGAAGCGCAGACCGTCCTCGTCGAGACCTCCGCAAAAGCGCAGACCCCCCTCTCAGAGCAGTCAGCGCAGAAAATGAGGTAAAATATGAGTCTTGTGATTAAGAACGCGACCGTTGTGTCGCCTGCCGACGGCTACAGCGGCAGAATGGATATCATAATTGAAAATGGAGTAATCGCCGCCGTGGGTGAAAATCTCAGCGGCGATACCGAGATAAACGCCGCGGGTTTGTATGCGATTCCCGGACTGGTTGATATGCACGTGCACCTGCGTGACCCCGGGCAGACAGCCAAAGAGGATATTCTCACAGGCTGCTGCGCAGCAGCGGCAGGCGGCGTGACGAGCTTGCTTGCCATGCCGAATACGAATCCGACAATTGACAGCGGCGAGGTTGTGCACTATGTGCGCGAGAAGGCAAAGAACGCCAAGGCACGTGTCTATGTCGCTGCGAGTATTACCAAAGGGCTTCAAAGCAAGGAGCCGACCAATTTGGCGGAATTAAAGGAAGCGGGAGCAATCGGACTGTCTGACGACGGCAGACCCGTCGTCAATACCGCCTTTCTCCGCGACGCGATGAAGCGCGCGCCGCAGTACGGCATGACCGTCGTAGCGCATTGCGAGGATTTGTTTCTCGCGGAAGGCGGCAAAATCAATGAAGGTGAGGTTTCCGCTCAGCTCGGCGTCAAGGGTATTCCCGCCGCCGCCGAGGATTGCGGCACCGCGAGAGAGATTGCGCTAGCTGCCGCCGAGGACGTGCCGATACATATTTGTCATGTCAGCACGGCGACGAGCGTCGCGCTTGTCCGCGACGCCAAGCGCAGGGGAGTGAAAGTGACCGCCGAAACGGCTCCGCACTATTTCTCACTCACCGAAAAGGAGCTGCTGCGCAGGGATGCCGATTATCGCATGAACCCGCCGCTGAGAACCGAAAAGGATGTGCAGGCGATCATCGAGGGACTGCGCGACGGTACGCTCGACGCGATCGCCACCGACCACGCGCCGCATACGCCCGAGGAAAAGGCGGACTTTGAAAAGGCTCCCAACGGCTCCATCGGCATGGAAAGCTCGCTGGCAGTGGGTATCACCTATCTTGTGAAAACGGGGCTCCTCACATTTGACGAGTTGGTGGAAAAAATGAGCGTCAATCCCGCGCGGATCCTCGGCATTGACGCGGGCACGCTGCGCGTCGGCGCGAACGCCGATATCGCGCTTGTCGATTTGAACGAGGAGTGGACGGTTGACCCCGAAAAGCTCCACGGCAAGAGTAAAAATACGCCCTTCAAGGGCATAAAGCTGATGGGAAAGGTCAAAAAGACCTTCCTCGGCGGCAAAATCGTTTTTGAATGAATACCAAAAGGGTATTCGCGGGTATATCAGTTATAGAAAACAGACAGGGAGCGGAGACTTCCTGTCGATGGAGGTAAAACATGGCACAAAAAGGTAATTTGTTATCAGTCAGACAGGATATCCGCGTGGTTGACGCCACGATTCGCGACGGCGGTCTTTGCAACGATTTCCGTTTCAGCGACGAATTCATCAGAGATTTGTATAAGGCAAACCTCAAGGCGGGCGTTGACTACATGGAGTTCGGCTATAAGGCGTCCAAGGAGATTTTTGACGAGGACGATTTCGGCAAGTGGAAGTTCTGCAACGACAACGATATCCGCGATATCGTGGGCGACAATGATACCAGAATGAAAATCGCCGTCATGGCGGACGTCGGCAGAACCGACTTTGAAACCGATATCAT
>JAEEGL014386475.1_pt1 | contig 15346 bp, 11 predicted proteins | sample 9134231 | NCBI WGS metagenome assembly JAEEGL01 (sample SAMN16246548, study PRJNA631951) | gut metagenome | biome: gut microbiome; feature: rumen; material: fiber-attached | host: Bos | place: Iran: Karaj | collected 2018-10 | reverse complement strand
GTTATTCGGCCACAAGGGCAAGTATGTAATGCCTCTGCCTATGATGAACATTCTAAACGGTGGTGAGCACGCTGATAACAACGTTGATATTCAGGAGTTCATGATTCAGCCTGTTGGCGGTAAGAATCTTCGTGATGCACTACGTATCGGTTCAGAGGTATTCCACTCACTGGCTAAGGTATTAAAGTCAAAAGGCCTGAATACTGCTGTTGGTGATGAAGGTGGCTTTGCTCCTAATCTGTCATCTAATGCTGAAGCTTTTGCCTGCATTAAAGAGGCTGTTGAGAAGGCTGGCTACGAGTTCGGTAAGGACGTAACTCTTGCTATGGACTGTGCTTCATCAGAGTTCTATAACGAAAAGACTGGCATGTATGAACTAAAGGGTGAGGGCAAGACCTTTACTTCTCACGATTTCACTGATTATCTGTCAAATCTTGTAAACGAGTATCCTATCGTTTCAATCGAAGACGGTCAGAACGAGTCTGACTGGGATGGCTTCAAGTATCAGACTGAGAAGCTAGGCTCTCATGTTCAGCTTGTTGGTGACGATCTGTTCGTAACCAATACCAAGATCCTTTCAGAAGGTATCAAGAAGGGTATTGCTAACTCAATTCTTATCAAGTTCAACCAGATTGGTTCCTTAACTGAGACATTAAATGCAATTAAGATGGCTCAGGATGCTGGTTATACAGCAGTTGTTTCACACCGTTCAGGTGAGACAGAGGATACCACAATTGCTGATCTTGCTGTTGGTACTTCATGCGGTCAGATTAAGACCGGTTCAATGAGCCGTTCTGATCGTATTGCTAAATACAATCAGCTGATCCGTATCGAGGAAGAGTTAGGTGAGAATGCCGTCTTCTTAGGTCGTAAGGCAATCAAGGGCCAGAACTAATTCTGGTTTCGGTCTTAGGGCATCGGGAATGATTCCGGTGCCTTAGAATGGTTCAAAAATCCGTGTTTTGAACTAGTTACAGTGTATATCTTCGGTTCCATTTTTTTTCGTCAGAGTATAAGCTCTGACTTTTTTTATCCCTTCATTCTAACAGATCATTTTTGCTCAATATTTGCACCAGTCTGAAAAAATAAAATAAAACTGCACTAATTAGGTGTTACTAAAAAGAACAAAAATCAGAGGTGTATAATAAAAGTGTATTAGCTTTTATATCAAATAGTTGTTAATACAAAACAATCAAATGAATACATTTGTTGCTATTTGTTTCATTTGTTTTAGTAAAGCTAGACAATAAAATATAAGGAGACAGTTCAGTGGGTGAATACCTTCTGAGCTGTAAAACAATGACTGATATTCAACTAAATTCTCAACCTAATTTATTTAATAGGTTCCTGAACCTTATCGAAAGTATGGGAAATAAGCTTCCTCACATTACCATGCTGTTTATCTATGCTCTTATTGTGACGATGATTATTTCATCACTTTTATCATTTGTAGATTTTGACTACATACATCCAACAACCAAAGAAAAGATTCAGATTCTAAATATGCTGGCACCTGCCAACGTACTTGATCTGATAGTTAACTCCGTCAAGAACTTCATGGGATTCCCTCCTTTAGGCATCACTATTGTTGCTACTCTGGGTATCGGTATCGCTGAAGGTTCAGGCTTTGTTAATGTTCTGATTAAAAAGTTCCTGTCAGTTACTCCAAGAAAGATTCTGACTCCAACTGTTATCTTTATTTCTATTGTCTGCCATCTTGTATCAGACAGTGCCTATACCATTCTGATGCCTGTATCCGCTCTGATGTTCTACTCCTGCGGACGTCATCCATTAGCTGGTATTGCCTGTTCATTTGCAGGCCTAGCCGGCGGTTTCACCGCAAGCTTTACTCCATCAATTATTGATCCTGTAATGCAGAGTTTTACTGAATCAGCTTCACACATAATTGATCCTAATTATTCTGTTAATGTTCTGTGCAACTATTTCTATGCTTTAGGCGGAACCTTCTTTGTGATCCTGTCTGTATGGTACGTAACAGATAAGATTATCGAACCAAGACTTATGCGTACTATGCCTCTTGATCTGGATATTAAGGAAGATAAGAATCTTGCAGTAACTCCAGTAAGCGCAAAAGAGAATCATGCATTCAAGTTTGCAATCTCAACTGTTATCGGTCTTCTGGCACTGCTGTTTATTCTGTGCTATCCAGAAAACTCTATGCTCAGAGCTCCAGACGGAACCTTAACCTCACCTAAGGCTCCAGTAATGATGGGACTTGTTCCATTACTGTTTATCTTCTTCTCACTGCCTGGTATTGTATTCGGTTATGCCGCAGGAACTTTCAAGAATGCAAACGATGTAATCCGCTCAATGGATCACATCATGAATATGCTGATTTCCTTCATCGTATTCTGCTTCTTCGCTGGTCAGTTCCTGTATGTGTTCGGTCATTCAAATATCGGTTCACTGCTGGCAATCTCAGGTGCTGAGTTCCTGAAGAACATGGGCCTTCCATCAGGAGTAACTCTGTTTGGTATTATTATTCTGACCGGTCTTCTGAATCTTCTGATTACTTCAGCTACTTCAAAGTGGGCAATTCTATCAACCATCTTTGTTCCAATGCTGATGATGCTTGGCATTTCACCAGAGCTTACCCAGGCTGCATTCAGAGTATCTGATTCAGCAGTAAACGTATGTACTCCTATGTTTGCCTTCTATCCACTGCTGATTTCATACTGTCAGCGTTACTGCAAGAAGGCTGGTGTTGGTACCTTAAGCTCAATGATGCTGCCTTACACCTTTGCTCTGATGATTGTACTGACCATAGTTCTGTATCTGTACTGGTTTATAGGTATACCTTTAGGCTTCCAGAGCGGATTTGACTATCCTTCAACTATGTTCCCTCTGGCTCAGTAAGGAGCACTCATGGAACTGATTAAATGTCTTACAGACAGATTTTATCGGTATGCTGCAGTTGCATCTCAGTCAGATGCGACTGTAAAGACTGTCCCTACCTCAGAGGGACAGACTGTGCTTGCCAATATGCTTGCAGATGAACTTCGCAAGCTTGGTCTTACCGATGTCAGTGTAGACGAGCACAGCTGTGTCTATGCCACTTTAAAGGGTAACTGCAATGGTCCTGTGGTTGGCTTTTTAGCACACCTTGATACTGTTGATGTTGCGCTAAGCCCTGAGATTCATCCTCAGATTATTCATTATGAGGGCGGAGATGTTGTTCTTAACAAAGAGAAGAACATCGTAATGAAGCTCTCAGAGCACCCTGAACTTCAGGACTTTGTCGGTGAGGATATTATCTTCTCTGACGGTACCTCGGTTTTAGGTGCAGATGATAAGTCTGCGATTGCCAACATTATGACCATGCTTGAGGTTCTGAAAAATGATCCTTCCAAAAAGCATCCTGAGCTTAAGATTGCCTTTGTTCCTGACGAGGAAATTGGTCTTTTAGGTTCAAAGTGCATGGATCTTGAGAAGTTCAAGGTTGATTTTGCCTATACCATTGACTGTTCAGGTGTAGGTCAGGTTGTATATGAGACCTTCAATGCCGGTACTGTTAAATTCAGAATCAAGGGCGTAAGCGCTCATCCGATGTCTGCCAAGAACGTACTTGTTAATCCTATCATCGTTGCTCATGATCTGATCTCAATGTTTGACAGTGCTCAGACTCCGGAGCATACCGAGGGCAAGGAAGGCTACTGGTGGTTTTCCAGTATGCATGCAGATCCTCTTTACTGTGATATGAGCATGCTGATACGTGACCATGACAAAAAGCTTTATGAATGGCGTAAACAGTATGTTTTAGATGCAGTTGAGATGCTTAAAAAGCGTTATCCAAAGGCTGAGATTTCTGTTGAAATCTCTGATACCTATGAGAATATCGCCAATAACGTCAAACGCGAAGATCCTCCGGTTGCCATGCTTTATCGGGCTTTAGACGAGCTTGGAATAAAGAGTGTTACCTACGCAATGCGAGGTGGTACCGATGGCTCTCAGCTGTCCACCAAGGGAATTGTTACACCAAACTATTTCACTGGTGCCTTTAATTTCCACAGCAACTGTGAGTTTCTGCCTTTATCCTCCTTTAAAAAATCATGTGAGGTTACCTTAAAGCTTATAGAGCTTTCGTGCAGATAGAAAAAATAAGTTGAAAGAGACAGGCAGGATATTGCACATTTTTGTCAGTGTAATCTCCTGCTTTTTTATTTTTTTGCGTTAATTTGAGAGAATTCTTTTTTTTTATCAAGAGGTAAGGAATATAATCAGATAGGATTACAGATATTTTCAAACATAAGGTTTTCCAAAATCAGCATCAAATAAGCTGATCGGAGGTGGATTATGAAGAAATTTATTGTTTTTCTTTTGGTTCTGGTCTGTTTCGTATATGTCGGAATCTGCTACATAACCGGCTATCTTATCGAATCTAATCTTGCAAATTCACAGCAGTTCATTGAATCCTCGGATTCAGAACTTCTAAAGGGTACAAAACTAAGCTATGTCTCCAAATCATCTGGACTGTATAATCGAGAAGGTGATTTTGTAATTGACTCTCCCGTTTATGGCAAGTCTGTTTGTCCTACAGCCATTTACTCAGGATTCCTCCATGCCAACGTAAAGATGAGGCTTGATGAGCTTGTTGCCAACCTTTCCCGTAAGAACATTGTGCTGCCATCAACCTTTGATACCAAGACCTCTAGAGGTGATTTTGAGGCTGATGTAAATGTGCTTTCCCTAAAGGGTGTTGCAACTGCTGTTCTTTCATCAAAATACCAGAAGAACCGTTATAAGGATTTTGCATTAAAGCTTGTGGCTAATGTTGATTCTTCCTTTAACCCTGAGGCAACTTTAGAGGTTCAGAATTTTAAGAATCCAGCTCTATTCTCATGTGACAGCTTTAACTACAAGGGAAATATTGAGGGACTTATCTCTATAACCTCTTTAGGAAAGGGCAAATTCAGCGGCAAGAATCTGAATCTTGATAAGTATGTGCTGAACACTCTTGATGGTGAGTACAGAACCTTTGAGTATGAAAACAGAATCTTTAAGCTGTATGTAAATTCACAGGGCAAGGGTGTAACCGAGCATTTAAGCAGCTTTGATTTTGAGGGTACATTCTCCTCATTTAATCTTGATAAGATCCTTTCAACCGATAAGTACAGGAAAAAAGAATCCGATGAAGCTTTAGACATTATTCTGTCTGATCTGACTGAAGCTAAAGTTGATAAATTCAATTTCAGCCTATCAAGAAACTTTGCAAAGCGACTCTTATCAGAGAATTCTGCTGATATTCCATTCCAGTCAAACGGTAACTTTAAATTCCAGTATGCAACCATACCTCAGAGTTTAAACGGTGTTCTGCATGTTGGTACCAAGACATTAAAAGGTCTTGGCTTCCTGCTAAAAGATCAGGGCAATGGCTATTATGGAACTGATCTGGTTATTAAAAACGGTCAGTATCAGCTAGGTGATTTTGCCTTGTCATCAGATTTCCTTAAGAGCTCAGCTATCAACGGTCTGATTGAAAAAATCAAGCTGGAGGACAAGCTTAATATTAAGACTGAAAAGCTAGATAAGGAATTGAACAAATTAGATGACAAGATTAAAAAATCTAATATTTTCAAGATGATTAGATAGCAGAAAAGGAATATGATCTCCCTAATCTGTATTTAATAAGAACTTAATGCTAATTCAGATATAAGCAAAAGGTTGTTAAATCTCGGAAGTTTTCCGAGATTTTAATTTGGAATCCGCATTTGCGGGTATATTTTTGAGGCTAAATTACTTTATGGCAAAAAAATCAGTATTATTTGGTGCCGGCGCTGTTGTTCTTGCATCTGCAGTTTATGTTGGTGGTGTCTATTACACAGGTGTAAAGATCAACGAATACCTAAATGGTATTGAAAACAATGAAACAGTAACCAAACAGATCAATCAGTATCTTCCTGGTGCAAAGGTAAGCTGCAAGGTTGATGCAGACTCATTCTTTTCTGAGAAGGGTAATTTCATTATTAACTTTGAGGATGAGTCCTTAAATATTCCTTTCACAATCAATAAGGGCTTTGGCTCAGCAAATACCGTAATTGATACTGCTAAATTTGAAGAGATGATTGCAAAGAATGATGCAATCAAGTTTGCTCCAAATACCGTAAAGGCAGATCTTGAGTTTGATTCATCTGTATTCTCATCAAAGATCAAAGGTCACGGTACTCTAAATGCCGATTATCTTGACAATTCCAAGGGTAAGCTGGAGTCAGCTCTTAACATCGATATCAACTCTGATGAGGATGTTGTATCTCATCTGAATATCAAGAATCTGCAGGATGGCAAATCATTCTCTGTTAAAGAAATCGAAATGTCAGGAAATATGCAGGGCATAACTGATATCAAGAGCTTCGGTAACTCATCTCTTATCGTTAAAGGCTTTGAGGCTATGCCTTATAAGTTTGAAAACCTGAAATTAACTTCAAAGGCTGTAAATCAGACCAAAGAAGGTGATTTTGATATGAACGTTACCTTAAGTGGTGATGATTTATTCGGTTATCTGATGAACTATGACATTGATTTAACTGTTTCAAAGTTCAATACCAAGGTTATTGAACAGCTATCTCAGAACGCTGATACAGACAAATCATATCAGGAGCTGCTCAAATCAATTAATTCTCTAACCGTAAACAAGCTAAATGGTAAGGTTGGTAAAATCGTAGCTTTCTTTACTGGTATTCAGAATATTGATCAGTTCAATCTGACTTCAAGTGGTAAGTTTAACTGGAATCTTGAGGAAGGAATGGACTCTTTAAAGGGTATGCTGACTGTTAAGTCTGATTCTAACAAGGACGCTGAACAGTTCTTTGTTAAGGGAGATGATGGCTCCTACGAGTCAGCTCTTTCAATTGAAAACGGTCGTTTAATGGTAAACGGCAAGCCATTCCTATAATATTCAGAATCAGGTTCTAAGATTGAACCTGACCTACAATAAGGCTTCTGATCCTGTTTTTGCGCAGGCAGAAGCCTTTTTTGTTATAAACTGTTTATATTTTGAGTCTTCTGATCAAGCGAAAAATCAAACGCAAAATTTTACGTTTGATTTAGCGTTTGGTGACCAAAAGAATTATTGTCTTGTATACCGGATTCCGCGTCCCTGACCTGAGACGCTGACATAGCCTTTATCTACAAGATTTTTTAGAATAGTAATAACTTTGTTTTTTCCAAAACCTGTATATTCCGCGATTGCAGAGCTAGACATTTCTCGATTCTTTAGAAGTTCGAAGATCTTTGCTTCATCATCAGTCAGATTATATTTTTGTTCAAGAACAGGCAGAATCACAATTATGGAATTCTCTGTTATTTTGAAAACAGGTTTAACCTCACTGTTGCGGTAGGTTTCGTTAATACGTCGTATTCCTGTGCCAAATCGCTCAATCATGTTGAGTCTAAGGAAAACATTGCCTAGGATTCTGTTCCTAAGAACGGATAGTCCTCCTCTTCGGTATTCTTCCTCTTTAATTCCATTTGGAAGCCCTCCAGGAGAAACGACTTCTATTCGGTCTGAATACATTGATATCTGAATGCTTGCATTTATATCCCAGGTCCTATGAACAATAGCATTGGCAATTGCCTCACGGAAGGCCTCTTCTGGTATTAGAGATACAGTTTTTCTTAAACTGCCTTTTATCTGTTCATACTGGTAGTATTTCTGGTACACGTTAATAGCATCATCATACTGTTTAAGTACAGATTCATTTTCAATATTTTCTCGATCTAGAATAATACTGATGTTTTCTCCGAATCTAACTATATCTATTCCATTAAATCGGTTGGAATCAGAAAGAAGTTCTCCTGCTTTATTGAATCCGTCTTTGTCTGAATAAAGTTCAAGTGTTTTTAGCGTATCTTTGTTAAGTTCTCTGATATTTAGAGCATTAGACAGCTTTTTTGATAGTTCGTTAAATACGAGATCCTGATTATCTGCAGGCAATTCTTCAAAAGATATATTTTTACCTTCAAGGATTAGTCTTGTAAGTTCAAGCCTATCCACAGGAATAGTTGCACTGTCGTTTCTTCTGTATGCTTTAGATTTGTATAGATATGGTTTATGAAGACCTTCAAAAACAGTTAAAGTTATAACTGAAGTTTTTTTATTAATTTGTAAAGAATATTCTGGTGAAGGTTCAATGCTGTCATTTATCTTATTTTCAATATCTAGACAGGCTTGAACAGGATTTATAATGCCTATTTCTTTTCCTTCATCATTTACACCAAATAGAATTCTGCCTGTTTCGTAATTGGCAAAAGCGCTTACCGTTTTTAGGAAAGTATTGGTGATTTCCTCTTTAAATTCAAGGGTCTTTGTTTCTCTCATAGCGTTTATTCCTTAGGTTTTCACTATGATCATAGTTTGAATCAAACGAAAAATCAAACGCAAAATTTTACGTTTGATTTTGCGTTTGATTACCAATCGAATTATTTTTTATGATTAGGAAAAGGCTTATTTCTCTGGTAAATTTCAACATACTGGTTCCTTTTTTCTTTAACAGAAAAAATAAGTTTTATATAATTCTGGGGTAATAAAATACAGAATCATTAAACCAATATAAAAAACAAGAACAAACACAATTTATATGAACATTCTCCTTCTTTCTATTATCCCGATTTTACAGTTCGTTTTCGTTTATTACCTGTTTCTAAAGCCTATTCAGAAATACTCATTTATCTTTAGAAATCTTTTCTTTGTATTATTGGGAATAAGTGCCCTGAACGGGTATCTTTATATCTTCTTTAAGATGACAACCGCTTACTTTGGAATTCCAAAGTGGATGGTGATGATTGTTCTTAATATATTCTGGGCTATGGCTGTCCTATGTATTCTAATCGGCATCAGACTAGTCCTGAATTTTGTGTTTAAGCTTTTAAGAAGAAATTTCTCCTTTAATCTGTTTAAGCCAGAATCAGTGATTCTTGGTTTATTCATGACTGCATTAAGTTTTTACATCTCAGCTGTTGCTGTAAGTAACGGCTTTGTTCCTCCTGTTATCAAGAATTATTCATTTACTGTCGATAAGCTTTCAGAAGAGAATTCCGGTCTTAAGATCATTCAGCTGTCAGATCTTCATATTGATGGAATTACCACCAAGAGTGAAATCAGAGACATTGTGGATAGGGTAAACGAGCATAAACCTGATCTTGTTTTAATTACCGGAGACTTTGTCGACGGCAAGGTTGCTAACCTAAAGGAAATCACAGATATTCTTTTTGATCTTGATTCAAAGTACGGTACATATGCAGTTCCTGGTAATCACGAATACTATTCTGATTACAAAAAGTGGATTGCTTACTTTGAAAAGGGCAATATCAAGTTCCTTGAGAATAAGAACATTTCAATCAAGGACTATGCTCAGAACAATGTAATAAATCTTTGCGGTATTACTGATCCAACTGCAGAGAACTACAATATGACCGAGCCAAGCATCAAGGATGCTCTTGAGGGAATTGACAATTCAGTTCCAACTGTATTTATGTCTCATCGTCCAAAGTTTGCTGTAGAACTTCAGGAGTTATCTGATCTGACCCTATGCGGTCATACCCACGGCGGTTTTATGCCTGGCATAGACAGACTGGTTGGACTTCTGAACGAAGGTATGACTCATGGTCTATATAAGCTTGGCAAGGAGAAGGTTATTGTTTCTCCTGGTACCCGTATCAATACCGCATCAGCTTTCAGAATATTCAATAAGCCTGCAATCAATATTATTATTCTTGAGTCCCCAAAAGCTCAGAGTAAACTAAGCTCAAAGAATTACGCAATCTACTTTGAGAGCTAAACAAAACTAATCCGCGTTACGCTCATGTAACGCGGTTTACCTCTCCCTCCTGTATTAAACTTTTTTTAACTGCGTCATCGTTTAATATAATTTGCTGTTCAATATTCACATTTTTTATATATTTCTCCTACTTATTAATGCATTGTTTTTAATCTAATTTATACTCAAGGATAGGTTTGAAGTTTTTAGGAGAAATCTTATGGGATTCTTTGAAAGACTATCCGTTCGTGGAAAGGTAATGGGTGGTTTTGCCGTAGTAATTATCTTCACAATTCTCATTTCAACTGTGTCAGTACTGATAATGCTGAATTTTAACTCAGCATCATCTTATGCTCATGAGGTGTTAGCCGTAAGACGTGTTACTCTCTCAACTGTTCGCGATATGATTGATAACATGCACAATGACCTGTTTGAGTCTCAGGCGGAACTTGAGAACAATACACCTGGTTTATTAAAAGATATTGAAGAAAAGGTTGCTGCAGTATCCACCAAGGTTAAAGCTCTAAGAGGCAGAACTACTCCACAGCAGACAGCAATCATCAAAAATTCAATTGCTGAATACGAGAACCTGTATAGAAACGAATTTCTCCCAGCTTTAGCAGCTCAGGATCACGAAAGAATGCAGAGTACATTCGCGAAGATGCATAAACTAAAGGTTGCTGCAGATAAAGCCTGTGCAAATATTGTTGAGACTCAGATTGGAAATGGTATTGCCAAAATTGAGGAGAACACGTCGTATACACCTATATACGGAATTCTGGTTGCATCTGCCTGTGCTACGGTGCTGGCTATCATGATTGCCATGATAGTTTCAAACTATACAGTTAAGAATCTGCGTACAGCCTTAATCGCTTCTTCAGCAATTGCAAAAGGAGATCTTTCAAAACCAGTCAAGTCCACATCAAAAGACGAATTTGGTAAACTTTTAGATGAAGTTGAGCAGATGAGAACGCAGCTTAATGAGCTTGTTGGCAAGATTAAGTCTTCAGTTGGTCAGGCTGTAAGTGATTTTGGATCAATCAACGATATAACAATGGTTATTGATGAATCTGCCCGTTCAAATGAGTCAAAAGCTATGACTGTTGCTGCAGCATCTGATGAGATGGTTTCGACAACAGGTGATATTGCAAAGAACTGTCAGAATGCTGCGCTTACAGCAGATGAGAGTAACAAGAGTACTCAGAATGGTGTTGATAAGGTACATCAGACTATTGATTCAATTCGAGAGCAGGTTGAGAAATCTAAGAAGGATGCCTCACTGGTTGCTCGTCTAGTAGATCAGACACAGAAGATCGGTACTATTGTTCAGACTATTGAGGATATTGCTTCTCAGACTAATCTTCTTGCTCTTAATGCTGCTATTGAGGCAGCTCGTGCAGGTGAAGCCGGTAAGGGCTTTGCTGTGGTAGCAGATGAGGTTCGTTCTCTTGCATCTAGAACCTCAGGTTCGACCTCAGAAATTACGAAGATGGTTACTGAAATTCAGAATGACGCCCATACTGCAAATGACAGTATGGCTGCTTCTGTTGAACAGATGGGAGTTCTGGCAACCCAGACTGAGGAAGTCGAATCATTACTGTCCAGTATTATTGAGAATGTTACATCTGTTAATACTCAGATATCTCAGATTGCTACTGCAGCGGAGCAGCAGACAACAGCAACCTCTGAGATTTCGACTAATATGCAGAGTATTACCAATGAATCTCAGAATCTGACAGAGAATGTAAGAGCTGCACAGGGAACAGTTAACTCTTCTGTCGATAACCTCAATTCCTTAAAGGCAATGGTAGACAGATTCATTGTGTAGAAACGCTAAGCTAAATTAATCGTTGAATTGATAATGTCAGAGACTGCATTTTGTAGTCTCTGATTTTTTATTTGAATTGTTTTTCAAAAAGTTAACAATAGGAATTCAGTTCATCTCACAGTTGGTTGTGCTGATTTGAGCCATAATTAAATCTGGTCGAACTGGCATATGTCATGCCGTAAATGCCAGTTAATCTGATAAGAATATCTAGTTGCAGTTCTCTTTTGGGAGGTATGGTTATGAATGCTCAGGTCTGGATGGTAATTGTTATTCCATTCCTTGGAACCTGTCTCGGAGCTGCAATGGTGTTCTTTCTCAAAGACAGACTTTCCAAAAGTACAGAGCGTATGCTTAGCGGCTTTGCCGCAGGAGTTATGGTTGCAGCATCAATCTGGAGCCTCCTGCTGCCAGCAATGGATGGCGCTGCGGATATGGGACGGCTCTCATTTATTCCTGCCGCTGTTGGCTTTCTGATTGGTATTGGATTTTTACTGCTGCTGGATAATGTGACTCCTCATATACACAAGACTGATCAGCATGAAGGTCCAAGAAGCAGATTGAAACGTACGACTAAACTGATCCTTGCAGTGACTCTTCACAATATTCCTGAAGGTATGGCTGTTGGTGTTGTATGTGCTGGCTGGAGCGCTGGTCAAACCGGAGTTAGTCTGGCTGCTGCCTTTGCCCTGGCACTGGGTATCGCGCTTCAGAATTTTCCTGAAGGAGCTATTGTTTCTATGCCTCTAAGAGCTGCAGGAATGCAGAAGGGCAGAACCTTCCTGTACGGTGTCTTATCCGGTATCGTGGAGCCTATTGGTGCTTTGTTCACTATCATTGCTGTCAGCACAGTTCTCTCGGCCTTACCTTATATGCTGGCTTTTGCTGCAGGTGCCATGATGTATGTTGTGATAGATGATCTTGTTCCACAGATTTCCGATGGAGAACACTCTAATATGGGCTCTGTTACTTTCGCTTTAGGTTTTGTGCTGATGATGGTTCTGGATGTGTCGCTTGGGTGATCGTCAGAAAGTGACTCAGACATGTGTATTCTATATGTATAATAAATTATACTTTTCTATTCATAGATAATTGGTATTTTTGCAACATTAGTAGGAGTTTGGGTAACGATAATATAAAGGAAGAAAATCAAAGTGCCATAAATTTCATTGACTATTTAATTTTTTTAATGTTTAATAAAACCAAGCTTGTTGGTAAGCTTGGTCATTCGCCCAAAGATTTACATCAACCAACATTATGATGGTAACAACTTAAGTTAATTGTCATTTATCTGTCTGCGAATGCCTATATTTGATGATTAACGTTTTTTTAAGGTGTTATTATCATGGCCTCAATTGAATACTTCAAACGTCAAGCAAAACTCTTACTTAAAGATTACAATTCTTCAAAAGAACACAATTTTGATCAGAGAGCGGTCTTCTATGAAGAACCACAGGAACATTTTGATATAAAAAAAGTGTTCTTAAAAGCCAATAAAACAATTGGAGAATCTCTTTCTTTAATGAATGTTCAGCATCTTATCGCTAAGATCTCTGACTTTAATAAATGGGATGATTTACTTCATACCTCTGACGCTCAAAGAGAAATAGGGGCATTGAAATTAAATATGTATAAGATTGGAATGGATCCTTCCATAATTGAAGATGCTCGACAACTAGTTATGCACGAATTGGTTGCAGATTATGGAGATAAATCTGGTACTTTTGATTATACAGATGAAGAAGAATTAAGCGCCTGGAACAGTGTTATGATTCGATTATTGGAAATGTATTATTTATAAGATTAAAGGATCTGCAGTGAAGTATCTGCAGATCTAAATTCAATATAGTATAAGTATACCTCGGAGCTCATAAAGAGTGGAATTATAATTATTCTTCTGAAGAGAGCTTAAATTCTTTTCCGTCAAGATTTACAAAATCGCTTGCATTCATAATCTTTGGGTTAGAAAGATTTGCTTCCAGAAAGTCTTTATCTCCTGTCAGAAAGATATCAATTTTTTCTTTAATAGCTGCTCGTAAAATAGGGCGATCTTTTGGATCTCTGATTTTTTGTTCAGCTGATATTTCTTTTGCGGGAGTTCTGACCTTCTTTATAACTTCAAGTGCATTAAAAAGGAATGCATCGAGAGCTGTAATCTTATCCGGAAATTTCTCATAGAACTTTCTATGAAGTTCATCGATTACATAATCACACACGTAAGGCTGAAAAGGTGGCTGAATTGCCTTGATAAAGGCTTGTGCCACCTTTCCCTTTGGAAATAAAGCTGCAGATATAAAGATATTGGTATCAAGCATCACCTTAATCATTTGAATCCTCTGCACGAGATTCAGTGATCCACTTGGCAACATCTTCTTCTGTAAGTAATCCAGCTTTCTTTCCAGCTCCTTTCATCTGCTTCTGAAGTTGCATCATTGCATAAACAGCAGAATTCACGATTTTAACTTCATTACCTGATACAACAAAAGAAACTCGATCTCCTGATTCAATTCCAAGAATTGCTCGTATTTTCTTTGGAATAGTAACCTGTCCTTTTGCCATAACTCTTGCATCATTTACAAATAATGATTCAGACATAGATCCCCTCCTAAAAAAAAGTAGGAATTTCATACTTTCCTACTTTTCATTATAGATGATTATTATGAAATAAAAAACATTAACAAGTTATGTTGCAACACATATTAGCCACATAGCTTGTTATTTATCAAAAATAAATTTGAAGAAAATACTAGATCTCAGAACTCAATAATAACTTCAGGAATAGAAAAAATACTATTGGCAGTAATAGAGCGTAATAGCCTAAGATTGGGTGATTGCAGAGTGATTAAAAAAGCTTGTTTATGATGATATTCTCGGGCTTTCACCCGAGAATAATAGGAAAGAATCAGAATACTATTCCTTAATTCTGATCATGAAGTTTGAAATAATTGCTACAAGACCACCTGTAGTAATTCCAGATGTGAACAGTGACTTGATGTTATCTGGCAGGAAGTTTAAGATATCTGGCTCGAACTCTACAGCAAGACCAAATGAGAAGCTTACTGCCATAACCAGAATAGCTTTTCTGTTCATTTCCTGAGATGCAATAATTCTTACACCTGCAGCTGCAACAGTACCGAACATCAGAAGAGTTGCACCGCCTAATACAGGATCAGGAATTAAAGAGAACACCTTACCTACAGCAGGGAACAGCCCTAGAACTACCAGGAAGCCAGCGATAAAGAAGCCAACATATCTTGATGCTACACCGGTAAGCTGAATCATACCGTTGTTCTGAGCAAAGATTGAGTTAGGGAATGAGTTTAGGCAGCCTGCGATCATTGAGTTGAAACCGTCAGCAAGAATACCGCCTGATGATCTCTTCTGGAATTCAGAACCTTCAATCTTCTGACCTGAAATCAGAGAGTTTGCAGTGATATCTCCATAAGCCTCAATTGCAGTAATCATATAAACGATACCAAGGCCGATGATTGCACCAGGATCTAATGTAATACCATACTTGAATGGGTGTGGTACGTTAATACCGCCGAAGCTTTCGATCTGAGAGAAATCAACTCTGCCCATAAAGTAAGCTACAACGAAGCCGATGATAAGACCTAAAACGATAGAGCTCATTCTCAGGTAACGGTTTGAGCTGCGGTTAAAAAACAGAATAGTAACAATAACTATTGCTGCAAGTGAGATATTCTCAACTGAAGCAAAGGTTCCGTCGGCCTTAGCTCCAAAACCG
>JAEEGL012830226.1_pt1 | contig 15346 bp, 14 predicted proteins | sample 9134231 | NCBI WGS metagenome assembly JAEEGL01 (sample SAMN16246548, study PRJNA631951) | gut metagenome | biome: gut microbiome; feature: rumen; material: fiber-attached | host: Bos | place: Iran: Karaj | collected 2018-10 | reverse complement strand
CTATCTCTCAGTTACCTAGTAAAGCAATATAATCATCTAAAGCAGTTACTTTAATATTACCTCTATTACCTTCTACTAGATGAACACTATTTCCACATTCTTTCATAAGTGAACAAGAATCTACTATTTTAGGATTATTATAACCTTCTTTAGTATCCCTTATCTTTTTATGAGCATCTAAGATATTATCTAATCTAAAACTTTGTGGAGCTTGAGCAGTATATACTAAACTTCTTTGAAGTACGTCACTTACCTCTTCTCCATCTAAACTTAATATTGGTGTTTCAAATGCTTTTGTTACAGTTACAGCAGAACCATACTCTTCAACACTTTTAATATTAGCATTAATAACATCATCATTAATAAGTGGTCTTACACCATCATGTATTAAGCAAATAGAATCTCCTCTATTATCTTCTTTAGCTCTCATTAATACTTTATAGATAGTATCTTGTCCACTAGTTCCTCCTGGAATAATACCTCCCATAGGAATCTTTGTAATATTGTATTTTTGAACTAATTCTTCAAGTTCATGAATATATTCTTCAATACAACCTACATAGATTAAATCAATATTATCATTATATTGGAATCTCTCTAAAGTATGAATAATTATTTCTTTTCCATAAACTTTCATAAATTGTTTAGGAATATCAGCTCCCATACGAGAACCTACTCCACCAGCAAAAATAATTGCTATGTTCTTAACTCTTTCCATTATTTACTCCTCTTATATACTAATTTAGCTAATAACTTATTAAAACAAACTAAATATAATCCCTTTGCACTTCTATAAAAATACTTGTTTCTTCGATAATGAGGAAAATGTTCTTTAACATTCTTTATAGCCTCATTAACACCTTTTTTATATTCTTGATAATCATACTTAGCAATACTTCTTATAAATGTTGCATAGATATATCGAACATAAGCATATTCAAGTTCTTTCTTATATTCATCATATATTTTATTCTTCTTATAATATTCAACAACTCCATTCATATTGTGAATATAATCATAAATCTTAGGGTTAACTGTATTCGTAATAGAACCTTCTCTTTGTACATATTGATTAAATGGTTCATGTATAACTCCAATACTTTTTACATACGGAAGTAATCTATAGATAAACTCTACATCTTCAAACCAAACACCTTTTTTAAATAAAACTTTATGATTAAACAAATCTTTTTTAAAGATCTTATTCCAAGCTGCAGGTTGAATAGTTAAATAAGTCTTTTTAATATCAGTAGTATCTTCTTTAATACCTGCATCTACTCGAAGCGTCTTATCTGGATATAAATAATTAATATCACAAACTACCATATCAAAGTCTTCACTCTTAGCTTTAATATACATCATTTGATACATATCTTCTGTAACATAATCATCACTATCAAGGAAAGCTATATACTCACCTGTTGCATATTTAAGTCCATAATTTCTAGCATCAGATAAACCACCATTCTCTTTAACTAAATATTTGATATTTTTATATTTCTTCTCATACTTTTTAATTATCTTATCAGAATTATCTGGACTACCATCATTAACAACAATTATTTCTAATTCTTTTAATGTTTGATTAACTAAACTTTCTAAACATTTCTCAATATAATCTTCAACATTATAAACTGGAACTATTACACTTACTTTCATTATTTCTTTCCCCCAAGTTTTTTTAATATTTTAATAACCCCATACATCTTTTTACTTGCTAACATACAAATAATTTTAAACTTCTTACTCTTTTGTTGATAATATTTATTCTTACTCCATTCCGGATAAGACTCCATTAGTTTTTCAACTTTTGATAGTCTATCTTTACCTTCTGGATAATCAATAAATCTTAGTGAACAACTATATAAATAATGTTCTATATACAAATATTCAAGTTCATCTTTGTAATCACTTAATCTACTAGTTATATAATCCATTACTTTAAATACATCATCTAGTTTATCCGTCCATACCCTTTGTTGCATTGTTGAATTATCATGAATTATATAAAAATATAAAGGTTCAGTAACATAACTTACTTTATGAACTTTTTTAGATAATGTTGTTGTAAAAGCAAGATCCTCGTAATAAACACCCTCCATGAATTTATGATCTTTTAGTATTTCTTTTTTATATATTTTAGCTACTGGGCCTGGATGTGATAACATAAAACTTACTTGATCATTTCCATAGTTAATATGATTCTTAAAATATATTTGCTTAGTACTATCAATCTTTGTAATGTCACATACTGATATATCACTATCACCTAGGGCATTAACAAGTTTCTCTACCATTGTAACATTAACATAATCATCAGAATCAACAAATGTTATTAAGTCTCCTGTAGCTTTCTCTAAACCAACATTTCTAGCATGACCTTGACCATGATTAGTATCTTTAATATAAATAATGTTATCGAACTTTCTTAAGTATAAATTAACTATCTCTTCACTATTATCAGTTGAACCATCATTTATTAAGATAATCTCAATATTTTTATATGTTTGTGTAACTAATGTTTCTAAACATTTTGATAAATATAAATAAGCATTATAAATAGGTACAATTATACTAACCTTCATAAAACACATCCTAATAGTATTATATCAGTTTAATAGAGATTTTCATAGGTTAGTTGACCATAAAAAAAGAATTAATATTAATTAATTCTTTATATCACGCTTACTTGATGCTGGAAGAGCTCTATCTTTACCCCAACTTCTTATAAATGCTACTTTTTCAGGGTTAGTTTGTACCATAGGTACAACTCTTCTTAAGCTATCAAATATCATTTGACCAGTTAACTTCGTTTCTGGTTCTGCTATTAACTTATAAGATATATCTCTTATAGATGCTTCAAGATCAGCACCACTAAAGCCTTCTGTAATCTTTACTAATTCATTTAATAATTCATCAGGTGATTCGATATTTAAATATTTCTTAATATACATTTTTAAGATATCATGACGTTCTTCACTAGTTGGTAAATCAACAAAGAACATTTCATCAAATCTACCTTTACGAAGAAGTTCACTAGGAAGTCTTGTTACATCATTAGCAGTAGCAATTACAAAAACATCTTTTTCACATTCTTGTAACCAGAACAAAAATTGTCCTACCATTCTTGTTGTAACACCAGAATCTCCTCCATCATTAACTAATCCTTTTTCTATTTCATCAATCCATAAAATACAAGGAGATACATGTTCTGCAGTCTCTAAGGCATCCTTTAATTGTTGCTCTGATTGACCAACATAACGACCTTGAACTGTTGCAAAATCAAGTCTATATAAAGGCAATTCCCATGTGTTTGCAATAACTTTAGCAGATAATGATTTTCCACAACCAGGTACACCAACTAATAGTATTCCTCTTGGAGGTCTAATATTTCTTTTCTTTAACTCTTCTTTCTTACTAGGTAATAATAATTCTTTCTTCTCAGTTAACCATTTATATAAAACATCAAGTCCTGCAAAAGAACTATTAAAGTTATCCATATTAATCTTTTCAAGTCCATTAATATTAGAGAACAAACGGTCTTTAGCAAACTTTAAATCTATTAAATCATGTTTTGTTATTTCACCTTTAGCAACAAGAGCAGAAAGAACATTCTTAATTTCTATTTCACTAATACCAGTTAAAATAGTTGCAGCTTCTTTATAATTTTCTTCATTCCATTCAATCTTAATTTGATTACGATAATAGTCTACATTAGCTTTGATAATACTATATATTTCTTCCTCTGTAGGTAAACTCATTGTAATATTCATACCTAATCTTTGAAGGTGTGTCCATACAGGATCACTCGTAATTACTAAGATACTTCCACCTTTTTCTTCAGCAAGGGAAATAACATCCATCATATATCTTGATACTAATGTATCTTCATTAATATCAGTTGCCTCAGTTAGAATAAAAGTTAGATTTTCTCTTGTTTTAAATTGATCAGCAATATAATCAAGTACACCCATAATTGTTTTTTCTTCTGAAAGTAATTCTTTTGTCTTAATGTTATAAACACCTTTTGACATAGAGTGAACAAATACTGGAATTTTTATATCTTCAGATACTTTTGTAATTAATTCTAATGCTCTATTCTTTTCTACTGTTGTATATGAGATAAACGGTATTCTTGCAAGTAAATATTGTTTAGTTACTTTTAAACACTCATTATAATTCATTTTATTTCCTCCAATCTATTAATAGGATTTTGTTTTATTAAACTATTTAAGATACCACTACGATCTGAATTCTTTGTTTGTGTTACTAATGTTTCTTGTAATCTATCAGCATTCTTCTGAATTAGATCTGCTATTCGATCTCTTAAATCTTTTGGAAAGATATCTAAATAAACTAATTTCTTAGAATAATTAAATTCTTTTCTAACTTTTATTATTTGTAATGATAAACCATTATAATCAACACCTGTTTTTAAATATTCCATAAATGATGATATAGTCTTTTCAGTACGATATCTAATAACATCAGATAACTCTCTACATATTTTCATTATGACATCATCACTTGCATCAAGTGTTCCTTTTTTTAATGTTTCAATATATAAATCATTTTGTGGTTTATCTTTAATATAATTTATAGCTTGTATCCATTCATAATATGTTGTTGGTTCTTTCATTTTCTAGTCACTCTCCTAACTACTTGATTAGGAGGAAGTAAATCCCAATCTGGAAAACCTTCTATAAATTTACTAACTTCTTTTTCTTTTTGTTCTTCTTCTCTTGTAAGTTCCATATTTAAATCAAACTTAGGTTCTTCTTTTTCTATTGGTTTTAATTCATTTTCCATACTATTCACCAATTATAACCTTTCTATGAGTATCATCTTCGGTAGATAAAATAAATTGTTCTATTGATAAACTATCAATAAAAGCTATTAATTTCTTTCTATCTTCGATACCTTTATCAAGTTCTCTATTTAAATCGATAACTTCAGCAATATTACTATTTAAAATGATATTAACATTCTTTTTAAGTTCATTTATTTCTTTTTTAACAGACATTCTAGAATCATATACATTTTTACAATCAAATGCACATATTATTGCACCAATAATGGCACCAATAAAGATTATTGGTGACCATAACACTCCACCAATTAAGCCAATAAGTATTAAGACAATACCAAGTATTACCTTAGTAGTCATATAACGATATCTAATAACATCTTTATGGAAAGTAGTATCTACATAATTAAATAATGAAGCTTTAAGTTGTTTATCATTACTACCATCTTTAGTAGTACCTTCCCAATCAAGTATTTTAAGTTTGATATTAAAGTCTTTCTTAATATCTGGCTCTTTTCTAAGAGCTTCTAAGATGGCTTCTTTATTTTGAGCTATAGCATACTTTCTTGTTGTTAATAAGCAATCATATTTAAATGGATATAATGAAATATCATCCAAATATTCATATAGATTTCTAATACCTTCAATACCTTTTATTTCTTTTTCAATACGTTTATTAGCTTTCTCTAAATTACCATTCTCTTCAACAATAATTTTATTCTTTATTATTTCTTTTCTAATAACTGATTCATCTTTATCATAGTTAGTTATTAAATCATCAAGCATTAAGTCTATTTGTTCTATTCTCTTAGGAATAACATTTTCTTTTTGTTCAAATATTTTATTGAAATATTCATATAATTCTGTATTTAAACGAGCTATTCTTAAATTCTCTCTGATAACATCCCAAGTAGCGCCACCAGATAAGTTAAAGAAGCCTGTATTATCAACAACAATATTCTTTTTCTTTTCATTTATAAAATCTATATAATTATTAACATTTTGTTCATGAATACCAGCTTTAGATTCTAATTCATTAGTCCATTTATGAATATTTAAAAGTAATAGTTTTTTAGCATCTAATCCATAAATACCACTAATCATAGAATTTATAATATTAACAATTTTAAAATCCATTTTCATGGGATCTTGCATTTGTAAGTAACGATTAAACCAAGTAAGAGCTGTATTAACTCTATCAAGTCGCATATGAATTAAGAAGAATAATAAAGAAGTATTCTCATCATCAATTCTTAACGCATCATTAAGTGTTCTATTAGCTAGTTCCTTATTATTATTAATCCAAGATACAAGAGCAATATAAGCTCTACCTAACCAATAATTAGGTGTTTTAAGAACAACATCTTCTGCAAGTTTAGTTAAAGTTTCAGGTCTAATTGAACTAAGATCAACCGCTTGTAATGTTCCCGTTGTTTGTTTTCTTACAGCATCATAATAACGATATTTTTTATCAAGTTCTTGATTAGCAAGCATAATTGATTGTTTAGCGTTAGTAACGGCAGTAGTACCTTCTATACTTGCCATAAAATTATCTATTTTTTTACTAAGAGAGTTAACTTCACTTGTTACACTACCGACTTTAGAGTCTACCATTGAAACGTAATTAGATACGTTAGATACAGATTGTGCCATAGCACCCATACCATCAGCAACATCTAATAAACCTTTCTCTAATCCTCTGAAATCAGTATTTAACTGAATATCATAATTAGCCATTTTATCACCTCTTAGCCTACCTATAAACCCTCTATTATAAGTATATCATAAATAGTAAATTTCGAAATAAAAAAAGTGAATAAAATCACTTTTTAATTAAAATATCCCTTTAAGGTATTTGTTGTTGTCCAACTATAAATTACATATCTTGGAATACGATAATGATTATCGCTTGGTTTAGCAGCTCTTTGGCCACCTATAAAGGCTAAAGTAAATCCTGCTTTCTTAAGTTGATTAATAGCATAATCGTTCCATTCATAGAATGGATAACAGAAATATGTTGTACCATTAAGTATTTCTTTACTCTTCTTAAGATCTTCTTGAATTTTCTTTTCAGATAAACATTGAATACCGCCACCTTGACCACTCTTACATTCACCTTGATTATGCATATTATGTGAATGACTATGATATTCAACATATTTAGATTCAATTGGTAAATACCATGAAGTAACTAAGAAATATGTTGCATGAAATTCTTCTTCATCAAGAACCTTAATAGCATTTTGTCTTAACCATCCATCATCAAGAGTTAATAATACACTCTTAGGAAGACGAATTTGATTATTCATAAACATTTCAAATTCTTTCATTGTTAAATCAAGAATATTATTTTTCTTTAAGTATTGTATATGTTCTCTAAATTTAGCCATTGTCATACATATACTTTGATTACATGTTCTCTCTTTAGGATCATAAATATGATGATAATTAAGTACTGGAATACTAGTAGTTGCTTTAGCTTTTGTATTCTCTGCTTTCTTCGTCTCTTTAACATCATCTTTCATGACATATACAAGTTCATCGTCATATTCGAAGTAATATTTATCAGTCATTTTAATGATGATAGGATATTCCCCGGATTCACCCATTTTATAATACTTATTACCATCTTCATGATAAATAATATATTCATCTTTAGTTACAATATTTTCATTAAATGGAATATATTTCTTATAACGATCATCATTAACCATCTCTATTTTGTTCGGATCAACGTCCATATAACTAATATAGACATCTAAATCTTCATTATGGAAATATTTAGTATTTTCATCTACTTCTTCTTTTAAAACACTAATGACATTATCTTTATAAAGTGTTCCGTATACTGTGTAATTACTACCAACTTTCTTATATAAAGTAGCATCTTTATTTGTTCTAACTAAATGACTATAATGACTTTCTACTTCCTTAATATAATTCTCTTTTCTTATTCTTTCATCTTCTTCTCTTCTAAGTTTATTTTTATAGAGAATGAAAGCAGTAATACTTCCAGCAGCAACTAATAAAATAAATAATACTAAGGCTACTGCTCTTTTTTTAATACGATATCTTTTCTTTTTCTTTTTAACAACAACTTTTTGAGGTCTAACGTAATTATTTTCAATGCTACTTACATTATTTATTTCCGTATAACTATTATTCTCTTCTATTCTTTTCTCTAATCTTTTAATTTCATTATTAAAGTTTGGTAAAACCATTGTTTCAGGATTTTCAAATACTTTTTTCTTATCAACCTTATTTAAAACAATCGTTTCATCATTATCTTTTGGCATTTCAAGAACTTCAGAATCTTCTTCAAAAAAAGATTTATTATCTTTAATATCAATATCAAGAGTACCTTCTTCTTCAAAGATAGGTCGATGATCTTTATTTATTTCTTCTATTAAACTTTCTAATCTTTGATCTTTCTTGCGATAAGTGTTTTTCTTTTGTCTTGAATAAACTACTTCATCTTCAGAAACTATTGGCAAATTGTTATTTTTGTTAACACGTGAAAAAGAAACTTCTCCTTCTTCAATTATATTATTTTTAATAGGTTTCTTATATGTTCTTTTAGGTCTATTGAACACTACTTCCCCTTCCTCAATAATATTTGGTTTAGAAGTTTTTCTAGGCTTAGATACATTAGTTTTAGGTGGGGTCTTTCTTACTGTTTTTTTACCAGTATTAGGGACTACAACATCATAGTTATCAAAAGAATCAATCTTTTTCATAACATCGCCTCTTCTTTTCTATATTATACAACATAACAACAAAAAAAACTATTACTCAATAAATAATAGTTCTTGTCTACTTATTATGATACTTTTTGTATAAAAAATCAATTATTTTTTTATTCCAAAACTGTTTTAAAATATTCTCTTTTTCATTAATCATTTCCATGTTTATTTCTTTATCATAAACACGATAACCAACTAATTTTTTATTTAAATATACTAATCTTGTGTTCTTCCTTTTTATAAAGTTAATAAAACCTTGCCAATCATTATAATACTTTAAGTCCGTTGGAAAGAAGTTTTTTATCGATCTATTTCTTACAAATGTTACAGAGCTAGTGCAAAAACATTGTCCACGTGATAAAGCTCTTTTCTTATAATGATATTTGTTTTGAAATAATCTATATTTAAGGGGCCATATCATCAATTTCTTTCTAAATAAGGCCCAACTATGTTTAACTTTAACATCTTTATGGATTTCATAATAATCAGTAAATATTAAGTTAGCATCTTTATTCTTTTCATAACAATTAATTACTTCTTTAACATAATTACGATGATATAAGTCATCCTGATGTGCAATTGTAATTAATTTCGTATTAAAAGTAGATAAAGCAAAGTTATAATCATTACCCTTATTACTTTCACTTTCATTAACCATAATACCAATACCATATTCACTAGCAAGATCAGATATAAAATCATTTGGAGTACTTGTTGCAATAACAACATTACTCTTAACACTTTGTTTTAATACTGATTTTATACAATCCTCTAAGTCATCACTTTCCTTATAGGCAAGTATTACAAACGTATGGATTATTTTCATCATAATCACCTAATTAATTATAACATATGCGTCTATTATTACGACAATTAATGTCAAATAATGAATAATTAAAAGCCCTTTTATTTATATATATAAATAAATACGATATAATTATAATAGGTGATAATATGGCATATAATAAGAAAAAACCTACTAGTACTCGTAAAAGAGATCCTAATCTTGCTAAGATCATTGATGAGATTAAAGCAGATGAAGAAAAAGAGAAAAAAGTAAAAAAAGAGACTAAGGTTAAAGAAGATATCGAATTAATTGAAGATCAACCTAAAGTTAAAATAAAAGTAATAAAAGAAGAACCTAAAGTTGAAGTTAAAAAAGAGGTTAAAAAAGAAACTAAGAAAGAACCTAAAAAGACGGAAACTAAAAAAGTTGAAACAAAAAAGGTTAAAGAAGAAAAGAAAGAAGTAAATGAAGAAATTATCGATGAACCTAAGGTTGAAGTAAAAAAAGAAGTAAAAGAAGAAGTTAAAGAAAAGAACAAAAAAGGATTTGTAATCTTTGCTTCCCTACTTGCTTTAATTTCATTTATAGCTTTTATCGTTATTAAACTTCCTAATAAAGATTACTTTAAAGATATTAATCATCTTGTTCATTTAGGAGTTATCTTCCTAATAACTATTGGTTTAATAGTTATTGGTCTAAAAAATAATACAAAGAAACTAAATAAGTTTATTATCCTTGTACTATTGTTATTAACAGGTTTTAATACATTTAATATCTTGGTAGAAAAGAATATCATTAAAATTAATAATGGTGATAAATATGTATTAAACTTCTATAATAAGCCAATAACAGAGGTTTATGAATGGAATAAAAATAAGAATATCTTAATTAACGAAACATATGAATTTAGTGATATTATTCCAATCTATAACGTAATTAGTCAAGATGTTGCTCCTAATACTGAAGTTAAAGATGTTAATGTTATTAATTTAATTGTTTCAAATGGACCTAATTATGATTTAGAGACTATAGTACCTAACTTTATGGGTTGGGAATATGATACAGTTATTGATTACTTAGAAAAGAATTTCTTAAATAATGTTGAAATTACTTTTGAAAAATCAAATAATAAAGAAAATACCGTTATTAGTCAAGAAGGTAGTGGTTCAAGAAAAAGAAATGATTTAATTAAACTTGTATTTGCAATATCAGAATTAAAAGAAACTGAAATAATTGATTTATCAGGTTATTCAAGAATAAAAGCTATTGGATGGTTAGCTCAACATGGATTTAAATATGAACTTGATTATGAAAATAGTGATAAAATCGCTATTGATTATGTAATTAGTAATAGTGATGTTGGTGATACAAAGAATCCAGAAACAGATACTATCAAGTTAATTATTTCTAAAGGTAAAATAATTAAAGCTCCTAATTTTAAAACAATGAGTCAAGATGAAATTAATAAATGGATCATGGATAATGGTCTAAAAGTAGCTTATATCGAAAAATATAATGAGGAAACAAGCTTAGGTGATGTTATTGATAGTAGTGCTAACGTTGATGATATTCTTGAAGTAGGATCTAAAGTAACAATAACAATCTCTAAAGGTAAACTAGAAATGCCTAAAATTGAATCAATTGATAATTTCAAGATTTGGGCTAGTGAAAATAAAGTAGCTTATCAAGTTAATTATGACTTTAGTGATTCCGTTAAAGCTGGTGACATTCTTAAATGTTCACATAATACAGGAGATGCTATAAAAGAAAACGATACAGTAATCATTACCGTATCAAAAGGAAAAAGTATTACTATTCCAAATTTCGTTGGCATGAGTCAAAATGATGCTAAATCTAAGTGTAATTCATTAGGACTAACATGTACTATAAGAGATGGAAGTTATAGTGATAAATATAGTAAAGGTACTGTTATTTCACAATCACAAAAAACTGGTGCTAAAGTAGCTCAAAGTGCAAACGTAACATTATCTATTAGTAAAGGAGCTGAACCAAAAGTAAATGTTCCAAATTTTGTTGGACAAACTAAATCAGCTATTCAATCTAAATGTAATAATCTAGGTATTAAGTGTAACTTCACATATCAATCTAATTTCTCTAGTACAGCAAAAGATACATGTGTAAGTCAATCTAAAACAGGTACTGTAACAAAAGGAACAACTATTACAATAACATTATCAAAAGGACCTGCAAGAACATGTAATGTTGTAATTGATAGTAATATGTTATCTAAAGGTGATCCTAATACAACTAAAAAGACACTTCAAACTTCATTAAAGAATAAGTGTCCTGGAGTTAACTTTAATATTACACTTCAAAAGAGTAATTCTGGTGTAATTGGATTTATTCATCCAAATAGTCCTATTAAGGCTGATACACATTATACATTTACTGAAGGTAAAACATACTCAATAATTATTATTTCAAACTAAAATAAAAAACGTTCAATTGAACGTTTTTTTATTTACAAGTAACACCTGTAGCATCTTTTTGAGCGAATTCAACGAATTCAGTTTTAGTCATTCCTACTATTTTTTGACCCATTTGTTCTTCTAACATACTAGCAGCATCTGGAATAGTAATTTTACTTCCACTACATTGAGCATTTTCATAAGTTAGTTTAACTAAATTACAATATTGTTCAGCAGTAGCAGCATCTTTAAATTCATATTCATAAGATACTTTAGTAACCTTATTTGACCCATCTAATTCGCCAACAAGAGATATTTTCATAGGTGCTCCGTTTTCTGATAAATCAGCAGAACATACTACTTGGCTTTTGCCACATCCTGTTAATAGTAATAAACCTACTACAGCAATTAAAAAATACTTTTTCATTTTCTCTCCTCTCATTATAATTATGACATAATTTATTTATTATGACAACTACTTTTTACCCTGCGTGTCACCACTTAATTTTGCATAAACTTCATCATATATATTCATTTTTTTAGCATAATCATATAATTTTTTCAAATTACAATTTTTATCTTTTAAATACCTTTTTAACATGATATTAACATCATGTTCATTAAGTCTTTTAATAGACCTAATAAGATCACACATTGTTCTTTCTAAATCATAACAAACTACAGTATTACCACATTTTGTTTTAATTTTCTCTTTACCAAGATTATAAATCTTATCATTAACAAAATATAAATTGTTATCTTTAAGTAATGGATTATGATATTCATTTGTTATGGTAAGATCATATTTACCTCGTATCGTACCTACAATATTATGTAAATACAATGATGTAAAATGTGAATAAATAAAATGTTGATTACGTAAGTAATACGTATATAATTTATCATTTACAACATTAACATCTAAGTAAATACCTTTATCTACTTTACGTATTATCTTCTTCTTCAAAAGCATCTTTAAGTACATTCTATGAATACCATTTTTATCTAATTCTGAAGATGTAATATACCCTTTATTTTTATTCATCATTTCACAAATTTTATCAATACTATTAACTTTCGTTCTCACACTATCACCTATTTTAATTTTATCATAAAACAAAAAAAATATTCACATAAATGTGAATACTTTTTTTATCTTTGTTTATAATGTATCGTTGAACCAAGGTTCAAACTATATTCTCTATCTACTGTTTGCGCAACAGAATTACGAACTTTAACTGTTACATGAAACATATGTGATTCATTTGGTTTAATAATACTACCTTCATGTTCATCAGTATGTTCTACTACATAATCAAGTGGTACAACATCATAATCAACTTCTTCTTCAAATTCATCAGATAGACCAGTATTAACTATTCGATATAACTCAGCATTTAATTTACCTGTATTTGTTACTTTAATATCAAACTCAATAGAATCACCAGGATCACGTAATCTTGCATTAATATTAAAGGTATTAGCCATTGTACTAACACGATATGTTGCTGTATCATTTTTAACTAATTCAGCTTTACCTTTTGTTTCAAAGTTTGATACTTCAGTAATATTAATTCCCCAACTACGACCAGAAATAATATTGTTTCCTTCGTAACCTTGATCCATATATGCAAATGATGGATATACTTTCCATATTATTACAACTACTACTAATATTACTAACGCTAATACGATATATCTTTTATGTATGTTTCTCATGTTATCACCACTTTCATTATGACATAAATTTACTAATTATTCAACAGTAACTGACTTAGCTAGATTCCTTGGTTTATCTATATCACAACCACGAGATAAAGCTACATAATAAGCTACCATTTGTAATATTTCTATAACAAGTAAACTATTAGTATAAATAGAATAATTAGGTATTCTAATAATATCATCATAAGCATCAGGATTAATATCTAAATCTTCTTTAGCAATCATTAAGACATATGCTCCTCTTGCTTTTGTTTCTTTAATATTACTTACTGTTTTCTCAGCAATATCAGGATCTGTTACAATTGCAATAACAGGTGTTCCCTTCTCTATTAATGATATTGTTCCATGTTTAAGTTCACCAGCAGCATAAGCTTCAGAGTGAAGATAAGATATTTCTTTTAATTTAAGACTTCCTTCCATACACAATGCATAATCATTTTGTCTTCCTATAAAGAATATATCTTCATGACGATATATTCTTTTAACAGTATTATGGAAATCTCTTTCAAGAATTTTATTTAACTCTTCTGATATCTTGTTATATTCTTCTTTAACCATTTCATTTTTAGTTTCTTTATAAACGAGTAAACTAAACATTAAAGCTTGTAGACTATATGCTTTTGTTGTTGCAACTGCACATTCAATACCAGCATTGATATATAATACATCATCACATTCTCTTGCAATACTACTACCTTGAGTATTAATAATACCTAACGTATGAATACCTAACTCTTTTGCTCTTATGGTTGATGCTAAGGTATCTGCTGTTTCTCCACTTTGACTAATTGCAATAAATAAAGTCTTATTCGTTTTAAAGATCTTACCATAACGATATTCTGATGCTATATAACATTCTGTTTTAATATTAAGTTCTTTTTCAATAATATATTTACCTACTAGTCCAGCATGATATGCACTACCACAACCTACTATTTGAATTAAATCATAATCACTTAATTTAATAGTATCAGTATTAAGTATTAAACTAATTAAATTCGCTACTACTTTTGGTTGTTCATGAATCTCTTTTAACATGAAATGTTCATAACCATCTTTTTGAGCAGAACCAATTGAATCATTAAATTCTAATATTTCTTTTGCAACTAATCTATTCCTGTTATATACTTTATAACCACCATTAATTACACATATTTCATAATCATCAAGTAAGAAATATTTCTTTGTATAATCAAGTATTGCTGGTACATCAGAAGCTATATATAAACCATTATCTGATACACCAACAATTAATGGACTCTTTAATCTTGTTGCATATAATTTATCATCACCATCAACAAGAATACCTAAAGCATAACTACCTCTAACCATCAATTTTAAATGATTAAGGGCTTTTACCATGTTATTTTCAATATTATAGTAATAATCAATTAAACCTGCTACTATTTCAGTATCAGTATCACTTTTAAAACTATAACCATTTTCTTCTAACATTTCTTTTAGTTCACGATAATTCTCAATTATTCCATTATGAACTAATGTAATCTTACCTTGTCTATGAGGATGAGCATTAACAGTGTTAGCAACACCATGTGTAGCCCATCTAGTATGACCAATAGCAAGATTACTATAATCATTTGGTAAGATTTCTTCTAGGTTAACAATCTTACCTTCTTTTTTATATATATTTATTTTTTCATTATTAAAATACGCAATACCGCTTGAATCATATCCACGATATTCCAAATTCTTTAGGCCATGTATAACAATAGGTAGGGCATTATCCTTACCTTTATAGCCTATTATTCCACACATTAAATCTCCTTACATATACTTATTGTTATAATTTTGATTTTACTTTTTCTAAGTATATCTATCGAGTTACCCCGTTAGT
>JAEEGL012664167.1_pt1 | contig 15346 bp, 13 predicted proteins | sample 9134231 | NCBI WGS metagenome assembly JAEEGL01 (sample SAMN16246548, study PRJNA631951) | gut metagenome | biome: gut microbiome; feature: rumen; material: fiber-attached | host: Bos | place: Iran: Karaj | collected 2018-10 | reverse complement strand
TTTGCCAAAATCCTCGTTAATACACAAAGTATTGCCTGCGGTTTTGGCTGCATCTGGCGAAAAATCTTACGGCGCATGACGCATGCTCCGAGAATCTAAACAGGCTCTTAGAATATAACGTCCGGTCAGACTATTACTTTACCTCGACAGTCCAACCAAATTCGTCCGGAATCTTGCCGAACTGCATACCGGTGATCTTGTCGTAGAGCATCTGTGAAATCTCGCCGATCTCGCCGTTGTTGATGGGAATGATCGTATCGCCGCACTTGAGTTCGCCGACAGGAGAAATAACAGCCGCTGTGCCTGTGCCGAACATCTCCTTGAATTCGCCCTTAGCGTTGGCTTCGATAAGCTCTTCAACAGTAATAAGACGCTCAGAGACCTTGTAGCCCATGTGCTTGAGGACCTCGATGACCGACTTTCTGGTAATACCCGGGAGAATGGAACCGCGCAGTACAGGGGTTACAATCTCGTCGCCGAGAACGAAGAAGACATTCATTGCGCCGACTTCCTCGATGTACTTGCGCTCCACGCCGTCCAGCCAGAGAACCTGGCTGTAGCCCTGCTCTGCAGCGATGTCCTGCGCCTTGAGGGAAGCGGCATAGTTGCCGCCTGTCTTTGCGTAGCCTGTACCGCCGATGACAGCGCGGACATATTTTGTCTCAACATAAATCTTAACGGGAGCCAGACCGCCTGCATAGTATGAACCTGAGGGGCTCATAATGATGATGTACTTGTACTCTGTAGAGGTATGAGCGCCGAGAGCGTCCTCTGTGCCGATAATGAACGGGCGGATGTAGAGCGAAGCGCCGTCGGTATGGGGAACCCAGTCGCTGTCTATGTCAACAAGCATTTCCAGAGCCTTCTCGGAAAGCTCCTCATCGATGAGCGGAATGCTCAGACGGTCGCATGAATTGTTGAGACGCGCAAAGTTCTGATCGGGACGGAAGAGTCTGATCTTACCGTCCACGCCGCGGTAAGCCTTCATACCCTCAAAGACCTCCTGGCTGTAGTGCAGGCACATGCAGGCGGGGGTGAGATCAAGAGGACCATAGGGTACTATGCGGGGATCATGCCAGTGTCCCTCGCTGTAATCCATAACGAACATATGATCGGTAAATATCTTGCCAAAGCCCAATTTGCTTTCGTCTGCGGGCTTCTGCTTTGGGTTGGTCGTAAGCTGAACCTTGATTTCTTCCATACTAAGAAACACTCCTCAAAATTATTAATCTCCATCGGATAAACGAATTATTGACAGCACAAAAGCTGATAAATTCGCTGTTTAAATTAAATTATACCACTCAGCCGCCTGTTTTGCAAGTTTTTAGTATAAATTATTCATGTCGTATATATCAATTAGTGGTTGATACCTCGGACTTACGTCAATTTGCGCTATAATTCCATTGTAAGATCGTCAGGTATGAATAATTCAATGCTCTGACCTGATACATCTTTTATTGCACACGAATAGTCCAATCCAAGCGCCGAGGCGTTCGGGTATAGGTCGCTCAGGGGAAGAAGCACGAATGCGCGGCGCAGAATTCCAGGGTGCGGTACAGTAAGCTCTTTTGATTCAAGACTCACGCCTTCATAAAGCAGCAGGTCAATGTCAACCGTGCGCGGAGATTTATACCCCGGGCGCGTTCTTCCGAGAGCGGACTCAATGCCAAGACACGCGCCGAGAAGCGCGTGGGGAGAAAGCTCCGTTTCGATTTCGGCGGCACAGTTGATATATGAAGGCTGGGCTTCGCTCACCTCCACAGCTTCGCTGAGGTAATACCGCGAGAGACGAAGCAGCCGCGTGCCGCAAAGATTTGAAACCGCCGTCAGAGCGGATCGGATATTTTCGAGAGGCACCCCCAGATTGCCCCCAAAGCCTAAAACCGCTTTCATCTGTAATACTCCCTCCCACGCCGTATGGTAACGGCTGCGTATTCAATATCGCACTTTACCGGCGCCTGCGGTTTTTTTAAGGTAATTTCAACCTCGTCAACACGTTCAAATTCCTTTAGTATAGATTCGCATACCACCTGAGCCGCACTTTCGATAAGATTAAATGAATTATCCGTCATAGCCTTGTAAGCGCAATTGCATACCTCGTCGTAATTCACCGTGTCCTCAACTCTGTCGTTAATACACGGAATGAGATAATCGCCGTAAAGGTCTATGTCCAGATAAAAGTACTGCCCTTTGCGCTTTTCCTCAGGCAGAACGCCGTGATACGCGTAAACCTTTAAATTTTTGACTGAAATGCGGTCCCGCATTTTTACCGTCAGCTCCTTTTTTGTTGCCGAAAAATAACGACAGTTCCTTCAAAAATAACCGCTCGGAAAACCGGGCGGTTATTTCTTTAATCAGGATTAATTAACTCCTCCGTCGTCGTCATCATCGTCATCATAGTTGTCGTCATCGTCAGAGTCGATATATCCGTATTCGTACCTGTAATTGTATTCGCCGTATTTTCCGCCCAAAGGCACGCCTCTTCCGATCTCGTCATCATCGTCGTCCTCATCGTCCGCGCCGTCGTGATATTCATCATAAGCTAAGGGCTCATCGTAATCGTCGCTGATACCATCCTCATAGCCTTCCTCAAGCTCGGAATGATATAGCACCTTGTCTTCATTGTGCGCCGCACGTTCCTCGTCAGCCATATTGAAGTCATAGTCGATAAGCGTCTCCTGAGCGTTTATATCCTCGCCTGAAATACGGTGATAAACTCCGTCGCTTCCGAGTCTGCGAGCCTTAACGGTATCGCGCCAGTATATGTCGATGTCACTCTTGATCTGCGCGAATACGTCCTTGTCCTCGATCGGGAAGAGCAGCTCCACGCGGTGATCAAGATTTCGCGTCATCCAGTCGGCGGAGCTTAAATAAAGCTTCTGTTCCGTACCCTCCGCGCCGAAAAGATATATGCGGCTGTGTTCAAGGAACCGTCCCACGACGGAACGAACCTCGATATTTTCACTGAGTCCCGGAATTCCCGGACGCAGACAGCATATTCCGCGCACAAAGAGCCTTATCCTGACTCCCGCAGCCGCAGCCTTGAAAAGCTCACGCACTATATCCGGATCGGCGAGCGAATTCATCTTTGCAAATATAGCCGCCGGCTGACCTGCCCGCGCTTTCTTCTTCTCGGCGCGTATGAGGTTGGTGAATGTAAGTCTCAGGGCGTGGGGAGCCATTATCAGCTTCTGCATGACAGGAGCGCGGAAATAGCCCGTAATGGAATTGAAGAAAACCGTCGCGTCCTCGCCGAGCTGACGGTCGGCTGTCAGAAGCGAATAGTCTGTGTATATACGCGCCGTCACATCGTTGTAATTGCCCGTGCCGAGGTGGAGATAACGCTTGATGCCGTCCGCCTCGCGGCGTACTATCAGGGTTATCTTGGAATGTGTCTTTAATCCCGCAACGCCGTAAATGACATGAGCGCCCATTCGGGAGAGCTGTTCGCCGAATTCGATATTGTTTTCCTCGTCGAAGCGTGCCTTGACCTCCACAAGCGCGGTGACCTGCTTGCCCTTGTCCGCGGCGCGTTCAAGCGCGGCGACTATGGGGCTGTTGTTGGAAACGCGGTAGAGCGTCTGCTTTATCGCCAGCACGTCGGGATCGTCGGCTGCCTCGTTGAGCAGACGAACCACGGGATCAAAGCTGTCATAGGGGTGGTACATGAGAATATCCTTGCGCGATATCACGCTGAAAATACTCTCGTTTGTGAGCAGCTCGCGGCATATCTTCGGGGTGAAGCTTCTGTCCTTGAGATGGTCAAAGCCAGGCAGTGAATAAAGTTGTTTGACAAGGAACGAAAGATTGATGGGACCGTTTATCTCATAAATATCGCGCTTTTCTATTTCCAGCTTTTTCTGCAGGAATTTGAGCATTTTTGGATTGGCTCCGCGGGCAATCTCAAGACGTATTACAGAACCGCGCTTGCGTGCCTTGAGAGAATTCTTTATCTCGCTGAGAAGATCTATGGCTTCCTCCTCGTCAAACGAGAGATCCCCGTTGCGGGTTATGCGGTAGGGAATGCAGTCTATGACATTGTAGCCCGAAAACAGCTTTGCTATATTCATTTTTATTATTTCTTCAATTGGAATGAATATGTATCCCTGCTCGGACGGCAGCTTGATAAGGCGCTGGAGATTATCCGGAACTTGCACTGTGGCAAACACAGGCTTATCCGCGCCGCAGTCGAGCAGCACGCCTATATTCAGACTCTTGTTGAGTATCAGCGGGAACGGGTGACTTCTATCCACGGCAAGCGGAGTAAGCACGGGATATATCGCGTTGTCAAACAGGCTCTTGCAGAAGCGTACCTGTTCGTCCATCAGAGAATCGGCGTGAATTATGGAAATTCCGTTTGAACGCAGCTCCGGAAGTATCGACTTGTGGTAGATGGAATATTCCATTTCGCAAAGCTCGTGCGTGCGTTCGCTTATTGCGATAAGCTGCTGTTTCGGAGTCATGCCGGCGGGATCTACCGCGTCGTATTTTGCGCGGAGCTGGTCGCGTATGGAGGCAACGCGCACCATAAAAAATTCGTCAAGGTTAGATGTGACGATAGACAGAAATTTAATTCTTTCAAATACGGGATTTTCATCCGCCACAGCCTGCATCATAACGCGGTGGTTGAATTCCAGCCAGCTCAGTTCACGGTTGATGTAATGCTCGGGCAGAATGGTTACGGACGCCATAAAAAAAGCAGCTCCTTCTGAATGGGTAAAATTGATTGCAGAATATTTTAATCTAATTGATTATATTGCATATATTGATAATTATACCACCGGAATTATGCAAATGCAACCGGATTTTGTTAAATATAATAAAAAAACAGGACTTACTTTTTAAATAACAGCAAGTCCCGTTACCCATATATAAACCGCTTAATTCAATTATCCATATCAGACGCGTCTTTTTGCGACAATCGGAATCTGCGCGGCAAGCAGAACGGCTGACGCGCCTGCCGCAATCCAAACCGATGTAAAGTAATCCTCAGGACTTGCCTGTCCTGTCAGCAGCTCGCCGCTATGCATGAGGTATGACGGCAGATAATCGCTTATCGTGCCAACCATTCCGAGAAGGCTCATCACGATATACACAACGCCCACGCCTGAAAGCACCTGCACCGCCGAGTTCGCAAACGACGAGACGAACACCACGCAGCAGAGCAGCGTCACTCCGAAGAGCCACAGCGCAAAAGCCGCGAAAGCGTAATTCTTGACTGTGGAATTATCCCAGTAAAAGTCGGTGTAGGCGTATGTGATCCCGTAACTGAGCCAATATCCCGCGCTCCACACAAGCAGCAAGGTAAATGTCTTGGCGGCTGTGACAGCGTTGCGCGAAAGCCCCTTGGCAAGGAGCGGGATAAGCGTACCCCTGGAATATTCCGAGGTGAAGAACCCTCCGGACATCACGACGGTAAAAAGCAGACCTATGGACGGCATATTCTTGAAAAACTGCGTCCATGAATCCATTGCCGTCACCGTATAGCCGTTAACGCTGACTCCCGAAGCCTCCAGCGAATCAGCCATTGTTTCCAGAAGCCACGGCGTGAGCTTCGCAGTCGCCGGATTCATTACGCCAAGGGCAACGAATACTATGACGAAAATCAGCAGCCGGCCGCTGCGGCAAAGCTCCATTAATTCCTTGCCCGTGAATGTGATAAGATTACGTAAAAATCTCATTCTCCTACCACCTCCATGAACATGTTTTCAAGATCCGGTTCCCTGCGTTCAAAGCGGATTATGGAAATCCGCTTTTCCAGAATGAATCTCATAAGCTCTTCCGCATCTATTCCGGAGGCGTTTTTCAGCACAAAGCAGCCATCGCAAAGCTCTCCCGCCGGAAAACGCTCAATTAACAACGCGGCGTCGGCAGGATTTTCCGGAAGCACCTCGACGGCGGTATCGGAGCGCTTCCTCCTGATTTCCTCAATATCGCCGCAAAGAGCGACTTTACCGCCTTCCAAAAAGGCTACGCGGTCGCATATTCTTTCAACATCCGAGAGAATGTGAGTGGAAAAAAACACAGACGTCTGCTTTCCCGCGTCCTTGAGTATGTCGAGTATTTCCCTGCGCCCCACGGGATCGAGGGCGGAGGTCGGCTCGTCGCATATAAGCAGCTTCGGACGGTTAATAAGCGCCTGAGCTATGCCGAGACGCTGCTTCATACCGCGTGAATATCCCTTGATACGGTGCTTTTCACCGGAGAGACCGACCAGTTCGAGAAGCTCGTCAGAGCGCGTTTTTATCTCCGACGGCTTCATTTCCGCAATTTTACCGCACATTGAAAGATATTCTCTGGCGGTCATGTAGCCGTAAAATTCCGGAACGTCCGGCAGATATCCTGTGAAGCGGCTTGTCCTTGCGCCACCGTATGTCGCCCTTTCTCCGCATATTGTTATTTCGCCGTCATCGGGTTTCAGAAGTCCGATTATCGACTTCATGGTGGTAGTCTTACCAGCGCCGTTGCGCCCGACAAAGCCGAACACGCAGCTTTCCGGCACTGAAAGGGTCACGCCGTTCAATACCTGTTTGCTGCCGAAGCGCTTGCAAAGACCTGTAATATCAAGTATATTTCCCATCCGTCAGGCTTCCTCTTTTCCTAAGATGAAGTAGAGAATCGGTCCCACGAAATTCATCATCAGAATAATGACGACCAGCCACAGAATACGATTGCCGTGCTTGTAGGACTTGTGGGTCAGCACATGCACCAGCGCCCAGACGAAAAGCGCAAGCTCCGCTACGACAAGCGGCAGCAGCAGCGGTAGATATTCCTTCAATACTTCTAAATCGACGTTCATTGCAAAACCTCCTTAATTCGTTTAATCTGCTTTACGGCAGTCTGACCGTGGATTGTCCTCTTCCTTCGCCACCTCCACGCAGAAGCCGTGATGACCACATGAAGTACAGGTCAATCTGCGGGTGGAGGGCGTTTGTCTTGCAAACATCATTTCTCTATACGTGGGAATGAAAACCGTATGGCACTTAGGACAGATATAGGCAACCTTATCGTAATAATACTTTGAGAGCGCCGCGATTGCCGGCAGAGAAATAACCGCCTGTATCACAAACAGCCACCACCAGCCCTTCATTATCCAAAGAATGATGGCTGTCCACTCTAAAACGCTAAAAGGAATGGCGACAATAAGCATCGTAATATGGATCTTCCTTAGCTTCTTCCTGTTTGACATTGTGTACGCTATGTCACCGATGGATTCAAAAGAAATCTTTTCCACGTCCTTCAGATCACGCCTGAGCGATTCTAACTTATCCAGCTTCTGCTTACGCTCACCGATTTCCTCCCTCAGCAGATTCTCCTGCTGCTCCAGAAGAAGTGATATTACGCTTTCCGGATCGTCCTCGGCAAGCATATTTGAGATGGAATCTATCGGGAGTCCGAGATCTCTCAGAAAGCATATGATCTTCATGCGCTTTAGGTCGTTTTCCGAATAAAGCCGCCTGCCGCCCTCAGACAGCTCCGTGGGAATAAGAATGCCGCGTGTATCGTAATACTGCACCGTCCTGACCGTCACGCCGCAGAGCTTTGCGATCTCTCCTGTCGTGTATTTTGACATAGCCCTCACCTCCTTCGACTCTAAGAATAGCGTATTACGCAGCGTTACAAGCAATACCTTACGCAGGGGGATTTTTTATTTTTCGCATTGTTTTACATTTTATTAATATATTGTCAATAAACAATTCACAAAATTAAAAGACCATCGACCTCAGCCCGTTTATACCGGCAACAGCTAAAAGGTAGTCCGCGCCCTCACGTATTCCTGATTTGCCAAGCTCCTGAACCGCGGTTTGCCTTGCGAGAATCGGCATATTGTTCTCAGCGCTGAGATGTCCGAGCACAAATCTTGTCGTTCCGGCTCTGGCAAGCGGAGGAAGCTCCGCGGAGCATGCCTCGTTGCTGAGATGTCCCCTGTCAGAGGCAATTCTCTTTTTGAGCGGGTAGGGATATCCCCCCGCGTACAGCATAGGTATGTCGTGATTCGATTCGAGATAAACAAGATCGCTGCCCTCGATTGCGGAGTGAATTTCAGGAGTGACAACACCCGTATCGGTTGCAATTGAAATGCTCCGTCCGTCTCCGCATTCTATTCTGAATCCGCAGCTTTCCGCCGCGTCGTGAGACGTGGCAAAGCAGCTCACGCCCATATCGCCCATGTCAACCTGTCCCTGAGGCATGAGCCGCAGATCGACGTTCCTCGCGTGTCCGTTCTCCTGAAGAAATTCCGCCGTACCCTCGGTTGAGTAAACCGGCACTTTAAGCGCCGACGCAAGCACACGTACTCCGGCTATGTGATCTATATGCTCATGCGTGATAAATATTCCCTCTATATCACAGGTATCTATATCCTCTTCACGGAGTCTTTCACGTATTTTTTTCGCTGTGCGCCCCGCGTCTATCAGTATGTATTTGCCGCCGCAGCCCACCGCAACGCAGTTGCCGCTGCTGCCGCTGTATAATGAACAGAATCTTGCCAATATCAGAACTTCCTCTCAGCCTGTCAGTCGCATGCCGTACAGACTCCCGCAAATAAAAACCGCCTTCCGGCTTTTTTCTGGTAAACAATCGGAGACGGTCATTATTTTATTAAATTAAAAAATTTTTTCCGCCGCAGGCGCAGCCGTTTATATTTTTACTTCTTGTCATCATAAAAATCGTCCGGAACGGTCTTGCGGTCTATTACCGCGCCAACGCCCACAAGCTTGTCGATAAGCTGCTCATAGCCGCGCTCGATGTGGTATATTTCGCGGATATATGTCTCGCCCTCGGCAATAAGAGCCGCTATTACCATTGCCGCGCCGCCGCGGAGGTCAGTAGCCTTTACGTGATTTCCGACAAGCTTTTCCACGCCGGTGAATTTGGCGACTCTTCCCTGCACCTCGGCGTTAACGCCCAGCTTTTTAAGCTCCTCGACGTACTGGAAGCGGTTCTCCCACACGCCCTCGGTAATCGAGCTTACGCCGTTTGCAATGGACATAGCCACCGCCATCTGCGGCTGCATATCGGTGGGGAATCCCGGATGAGGCATGGTTGTGACGTTGCACGCTTTAAGAGGTCCTGAACGTGTGATACGCATGGAATCGTCATATTCGTATATCTCCACGCCCATCTCCATCAGCTTCTTGGAAATGCTCTCCATATGCTTTGGAGTCACGTTCTTAATTGTGATGTCTCCGCCGGTAGCCGCCGCGGCTATCATATAAGTACCGGCTTCAATCTGATCCGGAATTATCGAATATGTAGCCCCGTGCATTTTGCTCACGCCGCGAATTTTTATCACGTCTGTACCCGCGCCCCTGACGTCCGCTCCCATGGAATTGAGGAAATTGGCAAGATCGACGATATGCGGTTCCTTTGCCGCGTGCTCGATGATTGTGAGTCCCTTGGCTCTTACGGCGGCAAGCATTATATTGATAGTCGCGCCCACAGACACCACGTCGAGCGGTATGCACGCGCCTTTAAGTCCATCCTTTGCCGTAAGCGTAATTATGCCGTCGCGGAGACCCGTCTTTGCCCCCAACGCTTCAAATCCCTTGAGATGCTGGTCGATAGGTCTGACTCCAAAGTAACAGCCGCCTGGCATAGGAACCCTTGCAAGACCGAATCTGCCAAGCAAAGCGCCGAGCATGTAGTAAGAAGCGCGCATATTCCTGGCAAGCTCCTGACTCACCTGCGAACAGCTTAGTTCTCTCGAATCTATCTCTATAACAGAACTGCTGATCCTGTTAACCCTTGCTCCGAGCTGGACAAGGATTTTTGATATAACTTCCACGTCGCTTATCGTGGGGAGGTTTTCTATTCTGCATATATCACCCGACAGTATGGCGGCGGGAATAATGGCAACCGCGGCATTCTTTGCTCCGCCAACGGTTATCGAGCCTGTCAGCCTTTTACCGCCCTGAACAACAAAAATATCCAAGGATATACCTCCAATTCAAAATCAGAACAAAGTAATTATAACACGCATTTCAAAAAAAAAAAAGCGGTATTTTTCATATTTTAGTTGCTTTGTTTATTTTTACATTTTATTCACATTGTATTTAACGCATATTTTCACAATTGAAAATTCCTGTCGTAATAATTGTTAAAAATATTTAAAAAAAATATTTATTTTTTTACTGGATTTTCATATGAGTTATTGCTATAATTAATATGTATATTTAAACGCTAAAATACGTTGAATTAATTATGAAACACTCATAATTAATTCATGTGACTAAATCTATCATGCTACGATGCTTTCTGAAAGGAGACTTCAATTTGAACACATCATTTCATTGTTCCATCGTAAAAAAAATAACCGCGCTGCTTATATCCATATGCCTTGCTGCGTCATTTGTGCCGTACGTCTGCGCGGCGTCGGAAGACAGCGATCCGTCATCGGAATTGCTTGTTCCTGAAAACGAGCCGGCTTCACAAACCACCGAAGCGACAACGCAGGCTACGGAATCGACAATGCAGGCTACGGAATCGACAATGCAGGCTACGGAATCGACAACGCAGGCTACGGAATCGACCACACAGGCTACAGAAGCGACAACGCAGGCTACAGAAGCGACTACGCAGGAAAGCCAGTCTTACAGTCAGGCGTCAACAGTCAACACTGCAGGCGGATTTGAAAACGTGGAAACCGACGGCGGCGTTCTGTTTGTCGGCACAGCCCGCACTCCGAAGGAAGGCGGCGGCATTTCCACCGTTAAATTTGTCTACAGCAGCAGTCTGAATCTCAACGACAAGTCGCTCGCCCTTATCAACAAGGAGCTTGCCGCTTGCGGAGTAACCATTCCGGACGGAATGATATACGTCAGCTCAAGCGATATAGTATCCGACAGCCAGCTTATGACCTCTACAAGCGAACAGCAGGCTGTATTCGCGGTGGGCAGTCCCTCCGCTCCGACAGTGCTTAAACCTTATCAACCCTACGGCAGCGTTGAGGAATCATTTGAAAGACTGTTCCGCGGGTATATTTTCAGCATATCCGGATACACCTCACTCAAGCCCGTGCTTGACGGACGCGAAGAGGTTACCCTGTCCGACGACGGACAGACGGCTTCCGTTTCGATCGTCATGTCCGAGGACTACGTGGAAAAGGTAATAAACGGCAAGAAAATAAAAATCCTTATGATAAATTCAGAGCTGAAATATTACTTCCGCGCACCTAAGCTCGTATTTGAAAAGGACGAGGATTACAACGTGTCTGACTCTGATATTGTATATCATTATCCCACACGTTCCACAACGGATCCCAGCGACACGCTCACAACCGTCGCCACTGAAGGAACGAAATTAACCATTGATACATTCCCTGACGACGATACCACAAGCGGAACCACCCTCACGACGGACACGGACAGCACCGGCGCCTCGTCAACCGAACCCACCGAACCAACCAAGCCGACTGAATTGACTGAGCCGACTGAATTGACTGAGCCGACTGAATTCACTGAACCGACACGCGATATTGATTCCACCACAACCACAGAGGGAACCGACCCGTTCTGGGACGATGATACAACGGAACCCACAATAGCAACTACTTCGGATGACGACTGGCAGTCTGCATCTACAAATAAGACTACCGAAAGCACACGCTCCAATGTCATCCCCGACGATCCGTCCAAACTTATTCCATACGCGCAGCCGATAGAGCCGCGTCAGACTCAGAGCACTACAGAGAATACCACTAATAAACCTACTACAGAGCCTACTACAGAGCCTACCACAGAGCCGACAACGGAACCCGCCACAGAGCCGACTTCCAGAATAACCCTGCCGACTGCAACCCAGCCTACAAAGCAGCAGCCTGTTCTCGATCCGTTCAACCAGAGAGAGCAGCACGAGGTCGGAGAGGCATATGTCAACACGCGCCGTCTGCCGCTTAATATCCGTACAGGTCCCGGTCTAAACTACAGAGTTATCAACGTTCTGCCAAAGGGCACACATCTCACTGTACTCGACACAACAAACCCCGACTGGTACATGGTAAGGCTGAAGAACCGCTCCGTAGGATACGCCTACAGCTATTACATCAAGTTTGTGCGATAATTTAATAAAAAATCCCCGATCTGATTTTTACCAATTCAGGTCGGGGATTTTTTTTAATTTATATTGTACGAGAAGAAATATTTAAATAACTATTCCTGACATCTTACTTAGCTTTTATCATCAAAAGGAACTCCCACAAATACTCCCGCCCCTTCAGCGTATGGAGCCTCCCCGCCGCACTCAGGACAATACTTCTGATTGTCTATCATAAGGCAGGTTGTCCATGTGTAGCCGCAGGATTTACACACATGAGTCCTTTGAACCGGCATGGGTCCGTAAATGCACTGCATTATCTGCTGATACGGCTCAAAAGCGCCCTCGCCGACTTTGGTTCCGCAATTGCGGCAGTATTTCTCGCCCTCAGCGACAATGGCGTGGCAATTGCCGCAGCGGGTCGGATCAGGCTTTACCCAGCAGTCGTTTACCGCGCCGCATTCAGGACATTTTTCGTCCTTGAAGTGCAGCTCCGCGCCGCAGATACGGCATCTTCCCTTGGGATTGCTTTCTTTCATTGTACATTCTCCTTTCGCATTGCCGACATAACGCAGAACATCGGCTCGTTTTTATCAAAATCCCACGTATGCGTGGAATCACCCGCGCAGAATTCTCTCTCCCCGCACCGGCTGCATTTCTCGCAGAGCAGCGAACGGTCGGCGCGAAATTCCTTGAATCCGTTCCTCCAGACGTCTGAAAACCTGTCGTGAGATATATTGCCCTGAATAAGCTCCGGACGGCGTTCAATATCCAGACACGAATAAATGTCACCGTTGCAAAGAATGCTGCCGACATAAATTCCGGAGCCGCAGATAAAATAATTATCCCTAAGCTCGCGCTCATATTCGTATGAAAGATAGTGCGAACATCCAAAACACACGTCCATCGGAGTATCGACCGAATAGCGCTTTTCCCTGATAAATCCGAGAAGCCCGCGAAGCTGTCCGTCGGACAGCAAAAGCTCCTGATTCTGCAGCGCCCTGCCAATGGGCTCAATATTTATCACACGCCATGACTCGACTCTGAGATCGCACATAAGCCTGTAAAGCTCTTCAAGCTCGTGATAATTCCTCCTGTGAATAACCGAGGTTATCTGTACCTTTATTCCCGCGGAATGCAGGCATTCAACCGCGCTAAGAACCTTCCGGAAGCTGCCAGCCTTACGTCTCAGCCAGTCATGTGTTCTTTCAAGACCGTCAAGGCTCAGCGTAGCCGATTCAAGACCCAAAGACGCCATTTTTCCGGCACATTCCACGTCAATAAGAGTACCGTTGGTCGTAATTCCCCACGGAAAGCCGAGTGAGCGTATTCTTCCGGCAATAGCGTAGAAATCCGGATGGAGAAGCGGTTCGCCGCCTGTCAGACATATCATGACCGTGCGCGGCTCAAAATCCTCCGCAGTCTCGTTCAGAGCGCGCAGAAGCGTCTCCGTATCGATGAAGCGTCCCCCTCCGCCGCAGCCGCTTCCGCAATGCATACACGCAAGGTTGCAGCGGTCGGTAAGCTCAACAAAAAGGTATGTCAGCCGCGGGTGTTTTCTGAGATACTCCCTGTATTCAGCCAGCCTGTGCATTTCACGGAATTTTATATTCTTTTTCTCATCATTCAAAAGCCTCACCGCCCTGTCATTCGGTTACAATGTACACCGTCGCGCAGCCGGACGACGCCGTTCCGCCGTATTTGTCCGTAAACAGGCAGAATACCTTCATTCCGTCCCACGACTCATTTGAAACAGCCGATGTTTTGGGCGTAACATGTCCTTTCCAGAGCGACCAGCCCGACGCGCCCGATTTCTTATAATACCACTGGCAGCTTAGTTCCTCTCCGGTTGCCTCAGCGGAAAACGCAATTTTTTGTCCTGCCTTGGCAACAACATTCGACGGGCCGTATTTCACAACTATACCGTCGTTAAATATCATACTTGCCGGAAGTGAATAAACGCTCATGCCTCCGAAATCAGTCACCATGCACCGCACCTGCATTCCGTTCCTGTCGTCATTTGCCATCAGGGTAAGCGTCGGTTTTGTGTATTTGTTAAGGATAAGCCAGTCGGAAGAACCGGATTTTTTATAGTACCACTGATAACTGAGATCCTTTCCAGAGGCTATCACGGTAAAGCTTACCGACCTGCCCGGAGCGGTATATACGTCATCGGGATTGCGCTTTATCTTTACCCTCTGAACCAGCGTCACAACGGCGCTGTCCGAATTGACAAACGCGCCTGTGGAATCGGTCACTCTGCAATATACGCGCATTCCGTTCCACGTATCGTTGGCATACACGATTAAGACCGGATCCGTGTGATTTTTCCATATCGACCAGTTCGACGAACCGGCTTTTTTGTAATACCACTGATAATTCAGACCGTTGCCGCTCGCCTTTATTTCAAATTTGGTTTCAAGTCCAGACGACGTAGTGACGTCGGCGGGCTGCGACGTGATGAATACGGTCTGTCTGAGCGTTACGGCAGCGGGTAATGAATCCACAGATATTCCGTTTGAATCAGTGACGCGGCAAAATACCTGCATTCCGTTCCAGCTCTCGTTGACAGTACCCGAAGTTACAGACGATGTGTGGGAATTCCACCTGCTCCAGCCTGAAGCGTCAGCCTTCCTGAAATACCACTGATAACTCAATGATTTTCCGGTTGCAGCTATTTCAAAAGTCGCCACCGCGCCGGGAGATATTGAAATGTTTTTAGGCTGCGAGGTTATCACGGGACCGTCAACAATTGTAATTTCAGCCGGATCGGAAATAAGAGTCATTCCCATGCTGTCGGTTATCCTGCACTGCACCTGCATACCGTTCCAGCTGTCGTTGGCTGTGCCGGAGGTATTCGCCGTGGTATGATTTTTCCATATGCTCCAGCCTGACGCGTCTTTCTTTTTGTAATACCACTGATAACTCAGACCGCTGCCATTCACGGTTACCTCAAATCTGACGTTGCTGCTCACAGAAGTTTTCACATTCTTAGGCTGTTTTGATATAAACGGCACGACCTCCCCCTCGACCGGCAGTCCCCCCGTAAAAAACTGGGTCCAGTAATATACTCCCCCGATGTAGCAGACGCCCACGCCGACATATTCAAAGTCAGACGAAAGAATATTGGCTCTGTGCTCCTGCGAATTCATCCACGCGCTCATAACGGATTGGGGGCTGTTCTGACCGCAGGCAATATTCTCTCCGGCGGTATAGTACGGTACGTTCGCCTCGTCAAGCGCGGTGAAGCAAAGAGTCCCGTCAGGGCGAATGTGATCGAATTCAGAAGCGCATTCCCTTGCGCGGGTCAGAG
>JAEEGL012473814.1_pt1 | contig 15346 bp, 8 predicted proteins | sample 9134231 | NCBI WGS metagenome assembly JAEEGL01 (sample SAMN16246548, study PRJNA631951) | gut metagenome | biome: gut microbiome; feature: rumen; material: fiber-attached | host: Bos | place: Iran: Karaj | collected 2018-10 | reverse complement strand
TATGTGGTACTTTATTCTAGCGGCGTTTGTAGCGGGGGCAGTCCTCGCACTCGCCATCTACATAACCCTCCACAGGGCCACTCTGAAGGGCCGCAAGGAGGCCATTATAGAGAAGGCCGAGCTTGAAGGCGAAAAAATCAAGCAGCAGAAGGTTCTGCAGGCTAAAGAGCACTTTATCCAGCTCAAGGGCGAACACGAAAACTGGGTTGCTGAAAGGAACTCAAAGATTCAGGAAGCGGAAAACCGCATCCATCAGAAGGAGAGCCAGCTGGGACAGCAGAATGCCGAACTGGGGCGCAGGCAGCATGAACTCGAAGTGGCCGAAGGCCGCGTCGCAGCCCGTGCGGAATCCCTGGAGCACAAGGAGGCTGAATACGAACGTCTTACCGCCCAGGTGAACAAGCAGCTTGAGGCTATCGCCGGCATGTCCGCACAGGACGCCCGTAACCTTCTTATCGACAACATGAAGGCTGAGGCCCGCAGCGAGGCCCAGGCCTTCATAAACGACACCATAGACGAAGCCCGTCTCAACGCGGCCAAGGAAGCCAAGCGCATCGTTATTAACGCCATTCAGCGCACGGCAACGGAAACCGCCATCGAGAATGCGGTTACTTCGTTCCCCATAGAGAACGACGAAATCAAGGGCCGTGTGATTGGCCGTGAAGGCCGTAATATCCGCGCCCTTGAGGCGGCTACCGGCGTAGAAATCGTTGTGGACGACACGCCCGACGCCATCCTCATCTCCGGCTTCGACCCAGTCCGTCGCGAAGTTGCACGTCTGGCCCTGCATCAGCTGGTGCTCGACGGCCGCATCCATCCTGCCCGTATCGAAGAGGTGGTGGCAAAGGTGTCCGCACAGCTGGAAGAGGAAATGCTCGAAACCGGCAAACGCACCTGCATCGACCTGGGTATCCACGGAGTGAACATCGAACTCGTAAGGCTTATCGGACGCATGAAATACCGCTCTTCATATGGTCAGAACCTGCTTCAGCACAGCCGTGAAGTAGCGAACATCGCAGCCACGCTGGCATCTGAACTTGGGCTCAATCCCAAACTGGCCAAGCGCGCAGGTCTGCTGCACGATATAGGCAAGGTCTCCGATGCGGATCCCGAACTCCCGCACGCCCTGCTCGGAGCAAAGCTCGCTGAGCAGTACAAGGAGCGTCCGGAAATCGTGAATGCCGTGGGCGCCCACCACGAGGAAATGGAAATGACCAGCGCCATATCGCCCATAGTGCTTGTGGCCGACGCCATCTCCGGTGCCCGTCCCGGTGCACGACGCGAGGTAATCGAGAGCTACATCAAGCGTCTAAAGGGCATGGAAGATCTTGCCGCATCCTATCCCGGAGTCACCAAGACCTATGCAATTCAGGCCGGCCGTGAGCTCCGCGTGATAGTGGCTGCGGAAGAGGTTACAGACGAGCAGGCGGGCCGCCTCTCCGGCGACATCGCCCAGAAGATCCAGGACGAGATGACATATCCCGGCCAGGTAAAGGTTACGGTTATCAGGGAAACCCGCAGCGTGGCGTACGCCAAGTAACTAGTACTCTCTGGGACCAAAGATGGCAGTGCCGAGACGAACCTCGGTGCTGCCGTTTTTTATGGCGATGCGCCAGTCGTCCGACATGCCTATGGAAAGCTCGCGGAAGCTCTGAAGATTGGGGAAGGCGGCGAGGCAGCTGTCGAACAGCGCCTTGATGCGGCCGAAATCCGCCGCCACGGCCTCGGGGTCGTCCGTATGCGAAGCCATGCCCATCAGGCCGCAGAATTCAATGTGGGGGTAGTCGGATGCATGTTGCAGCAGTGCCGGTATCTCTTCCGGAGAGAAGCCCTGCTTGGTCTCTTCGGCCCCTATATGCACTTCCAGAAGAATGCGGGTGCATCGTTCGTTTCGCTCGCCCCAGGCCTCTATCGCTTCAAGCAGATGCTCCGTGTCGACGCTCTCTACAATCGTGGCGTAGGGGAGTACCAGCTTGAGTTTGTTGGTCTGAAGGTGGCCGATGAAATGCCACTCCGTGTCCTGCGGCATCTGCACCGCCTTGGCGGCGAATTCCTGCGGACGGTTCTCGCCGAAAGCCCTCTGCCCCATGGCATAGGCTTCCTGAAGTTCGGAAAGAGGATGGAATTTGGAAACTGCCACAAGGCGTACACCCTGCGGCAGCTCCTTCAAAATGCTTTCAAGATTCTCGCTTATCATCTGCGACGGCCGTATTTAGCCTGCTGGGCCTGCATCTTCTGGGCTTCTTCCAGTCGCTGTTCCCATTTGCTCTTGGGAAGCGGCTTGCCCTCGCTAGCGCGAACCTTTTCCAGGATGGCGTCTTTGTCAACGAACCACTTGCGTATTACCAGGATCTGGACCATGCTGATGAGCTGGGAGATCAGATAGTAGTACGAAAGAGCACTGGAGAGGTTGTTGCAGATGAAGAACATCATGATAGGCATCATCCACACGCTCATGAACTGCATGCTCTTGGCGTTGGGATCGTTGGATGCGGTCTGCTGGCTTACTGTGATCTTGCTGTATGCCCACATGGTGACTGCCATGAGCAGGGCGAAGAGCGAGAGATGGTCGCCCAGCAGCGGAATGCGGCTGCCGAAGTCGATGATGCTGTCCGGAGCGGAGAGATCGTCCGCCCAGAGGAAGGGCTGCTGACGCAGCTGTATGGATGCCGGGAAGAAGCGGAACATTGCCCAGAGTATGGGGAAGGTGAGCAGGGTGGGGAGACATCCTCCCATTGGGCTCACACCTGCCCGTTTATACAGATTGGACATGGCCTGCTGCTTCTTCATGGCGGCTGCCTGGTTGGGATAACGCGTGTTTATCTTTTCCGTCTCCGGCTGAAGGGCCTGCATCTTTGCGGAAGAGGCGAAGCTCTTGTAGGTGAACGGCAGCACCACCAGTTTGATGATGAGGGTCATTATAAGGATGATGAGGCCGTAGTTGGAGATGAAGCGGCTCAGGAAGTCGAAGAGCGGAATGATGACGAACTTGGTGAACCAGCCGACCAGCCAGCCGCCAAGAGGGATGATCTTTTCGTACTTCTGGTTGTAGGACTTCAGGGTTTTGAAGTCCGACGGGCCGAAGTAGAACTGGAAGGGCATTTCCACGCGGTTTCCGCGGGTGAATTCCTGACGCAGGGCTGCGTTGCACACCATGAGGTTGTGGCTCGGGTCGTCCTGATTCACGAAGTTGACCGCGAACTTTCCGGATGCGAAGTCGCCTTTGGAAGTCATGATGGCGCTGAAGAACTGCTGCTGGAATGCGAACCAGGAGAGCCTTGATGCGGCGTTCTTGTTCCCGTTGCGGCCGCGGCCCATTTCCACGGGCTTCTTGTCTCCGGGCTGATAGAAGTCGAGCTTGGAGTACTGGCTCTCGTTTTTGTAGCTCTTCTCCATGCGAGGGACGGTTACCGCCCAGTCGATATCGACGGAGTAGACGTTTCTTGGAATGATGCTTTCCATTCCATTGAAACTCAGGATATTGTCGACCATGTACTGGCCTTCGTGCAGGACGTAGAGCTGTTCGATGTAGCCGCCTCCCGAGAAGGGGAGCCTGAATGCCACTGAAGTGTCGGTCCTTTCAGCAATCTGGAAATTGAAGTCGCGTGTCTGGATGTATTCGCCGGTGTAGATGCTCACCGAATACTCGCTGCCGCCCGCCTTGAAGATCTGCAGGGCGGTGGAGTCGTAGTTGCGATAATCCTTCACCTCGACGCTCCAGGGTTGTGCGCCCTTTGAATTGAGGGAGAGGATGATTTTGTCGTTCTCCAGCTTGACGATGGTGCCTTCGCCTCCGTGGAGGGAATTAAGGCTTTCGTCTTTGTAGATGGCTGTTTCGGCGGCCGGGGCGGGAGCCTGGACGGGAAGCGCGGGCACGATCTGGACCGTGTCTTCGGGAAGCCTCTGGGCCAGTGCTATCGAATCCTGCTGGGCCTGCCACTCTGCTGCTTTGCGGGCCTGTTTCTGCTGATAAAAAGTGAAACCAAAAAGAATTACGGCGATAAGGATGAACCCTATGACTGTATTTTTATCCATTACTCTTGCTCTTCTTTACGGATCTGTTCCTTGAGGGCGGCCAGATCTTCCTTGCTCTTTTCTATCTTCTTTCGCATCTGCTTGATGATTTCCTCGGAATTGCGGGAATTTGCGAAGAAGCCAATATTGTTTTCGTATGTTTCAATCTCCTGCTGGAGAGCGTTGTACTTGCGAACCAGCTGCTCTTTCTTGCTGGAAGGCTTGCCCTCTCCGCGTGCCGGACGGCCGGAGTCCCTGCGCCAGGAGGGGAATTTGTCCTTCATGGCGGCTGCGAACTCGGAATTCACGGCATCCTTTTCCTTCATGGGCACGAAACCGGCAGCCTGCCAGTCGGCCGCGAACTTGGCGGCGGCTTCCTGGTTTGCGGCTTCATCCTCCACGGGAGTGTAGTCGCGGATGTCCTCTATGATCTGACGCTTGGCTTTCAGATTGGCGTAGTAGTTGGTGCCGCCGGCAGCGTCGGAATTCTTGTCGCGTGCGTCGAAGAAGGTATCGCATGCCGCGCGGAATCGTTTCCACAGGGCGTCGCTCTTCTTGCGGGACACGGCTCCGATCTCTTTCCACTGCTTCTGGAGCTCGATGAAGGCCTCGGTGGTCTTCTTCCAGTCGGTGCTGTCCTTGAGGGCCTCCGCCTTCTGGATGAGTTCTTCCTTCTTGGCGAGATTTACTTCCATCTCATCCTTGAACTGGCTGTAGAATTCCTTCTTACGGGAGAAGAAGGTGTCGCAGCCGGCGCGGAAACGGTCGTATATCTTCTGGTTGTCCTTTTTGGTGGCAAAGCCGATGGCGCGCCATTTTTCCTGAAGAGCCATTACTTCTTTGGAAGCGGCGCTCCACTGTGCGCCTGTGGTGATTTCACGGGCGACAATGGCCTCCAGCTGCTCGCAGAGGGCGGTTTTTGCCTCCAGATTTTCTTTCTGTTTTTCCTTCTGCTCCTCGAAGTGTGCCTGATACTTCTTGTTGATTACGCTGGTGGCTGCCTGGAAACGCGCCCAGATGCTCTCGCGGAATTCCTTGGCTACGGGGCCGAATTCCTTCCACTGCTCGTGAAGCTTCTGGAGCTCGGCGAAGGCAGCGATCACGTTCTCGTTTTCCGCAAGCTTCTCGGCGGCTTCGCAGAACTTTTCCTTGGCTTCCAGGTTCTTCTGGAAGTCGAGGTCGCGAAGCTCATGGGAGATCTTCACCTTGTCGTAGAAGCGTTCCACGTTGAACTGGTAGCTGTTGTTAAGGTCGCGGAAATCTGTGGCCGGAACCGGACCAGTGGCGCGCCAGCGGTCCTGCAGGGTTCGGAAGGCGGGGAAGAGGGCGCTTACGTCTTCCTGGCTGTCCACCAGGGTCTTGAGCTCTTCCACTATGCCTTTCTTGATTTCAAGGTTTTCGGCCTTGTGTGCGTCCTGCTCGCGGTTGTATTCTGCCTTCTGTTTTTTATAATCGGCATACAGGGCCTTGAAATTCTCCTCGATGGAATCGAGGGTCTCATCCACCACGGCACCTGCCTTGCTGCGAACATCACCAAGGGTGCGATAGAACGCCGACTTGATGGTCTCCGCCTCATGGCCGCGCGTGAGCTTGTCTTCGCTGGAAAGGAATTCCTTGAAGATCTCGCTCAGCTCCGCTATGCTCTTGCCTGCCAGACTGGTCGTTGCTTGTTCTTTGATTTCTTCGCTCATTTAGCTCCTAATTACTGTTTAACCTACAAATATAATCTTTTTTTCTTTAATTTTGCAGAAAATCCTAAGGGCATGAGAATTGATATAATAAGTGTTGTTCCAGAACTGCTCGACAGCCCTCTCAGCTATTCCATAGTGGGCCGGGCAAGAAAAAAGGGACTGGTGGAAATAGAGGTTCACAACCTGCGCGAATACGGCCTGGGCCCGCGCCGCAACGTGGACGATTACTCCTACGGCGGAGACGCCGGAATGGTGATGATGGTGGAGCCTGTTTTCAACATTATCCGGGACCTTAAGGCGCAGAGGGATTACGAAGAGGTGATCTATATGTCTCCCGACGGTGAGATACTCGACCAGAGTATTTCCAACGAACTTTCTCTCAAGCAGAATATAATCATTCTCTGCGGTCATTATAAGGGAATAGACCATCGCATCCGCGAGCATCTTGTGACCCGCGAGATTTCAATAGGCAATTATGTAGTGAGCGGGGGAGAGATTCCTGCTGCTATTCTGGCGGATTCGCTTGTGCGGCTGATTCCCGGAGCACTTACCGACGAGACCAGCGCCCTGAGCGATTCTTTCCAGGACGGTTTGCTTTCGGCTCCGGTTTATACCCGCCCCGCGGAATTCAACGGTTGGAAAGTGCCCGATGTGCTTCTGAGCGGCAATCCCAAATTAATTCAGGCCTGGCAGGATGAACAGGCTCTTGAAAGAACGAAGCAATTGAGACCGGAACTTCTTAAAAAAATTTAAGAACTCCAAAAAACTTTTACTAAAAAATTGCTTTTTTATTTGGAGATTGGCAAATAATCCTTATATTTGCACCCAGAACGAAACATCGCGAAACAACTACTTCTAACCAACGATACTAATAACACTACGAACTTATTACTGAACGCCCGCTGTGAAGCGGGCGTTCGGCATTAATATTCAGTCCGTTATCAGAATCGCTGCAAAAAAGCGGTGAGATTGTCTTCTCTTGTGAGGCCCAATTTCTGCCGTATACGGTAGCGTGTCATTTCAACGCTACGGTTCGTCATGCCAAGGAGGGGCGCGATATCCTTACTGCTGAGATCCATGCGAATGTAGGCACAGATACGTTTGTCGCTCAGAGAAAGTGAAGGGAACTTCTCTCCCAGTCTCTTCAGGAAGTCGTCGTACACGAGATCGAAATTCACCTGGAATTTCTGCCAGTCGTTATCGTGGACGATGTTTTCTCGTACCAGTTCGCTCAGGGCACGCAGTCTTTTCAGCCTCTGTTCCGAGGGCTCGCCCCTCTTTTCGCTCTCTATGGTCTTGTCGATATCGACGGCTATGCGCTGCAGCAACTCGTTCTTGCGCTGCAGGTTCATAGTGCTGGCAGCCAGGTCGTCGGCCTTTTCGTGCAGGTTTTTGCGAACCTGAGCCTGGCGCATCTTCTCTGCTTCGGCCTCGGCCAGCCTGTGGGCCTTGCGCTCGGCCTTTGCGTTGAACAGTCGCACACCAGCAAGAATCAGAAGTCCGCCGAATAATATATATAGTATCCATGCTGCGGCGCTTCCGCTCCACGGACGAAGCACGGTAAGGTTGATGGAATCCTCCGTTTCGCGGTTTCCGTGGAGAGGATTGCGGGCCCGGACAATGAAGGTGTAGTGGCCCGAGGGAAGGTGCAGATAACGGCGGCTGCTTTCGGGGGCGAAGGCGGAGAACTGGCGGTCGTAGCCCTTGAGCATAGTGGAGTATTCGGTTCTGGAGTACGAGTCGTATACCGGGGATATGAATGAGAATTCCACAGAATTCCGCTTGTGCGGTATGCGTATGATTTGCTTGTCTCCAACCGGAGCCGAGCCGTAGTACAGCACGTCGCCGCTCTCCGCTGCCCGGACGCTGCTGATGAAGACTGTGTCGGCCGTGTTGGAGCTTGAGCGAATCAGACGGTCGAGACTCAGCACCATGAAACCGTCGTCGCTGTTAAGCAGGAGTGTGCGCTCGTCCAGGCTGGTGATACATTCGAAGCCGAGCGGGCGGTGGTTGATCAGAGACCTGAGACTCAGACTGTCCATCACGGAGCCGTTGCCGCTGTGGTATTCCACTGCCTGCATGGCACCGGAAGAATAGTAGCGCATGCTTCCGAGCGGTGTCTCGAAGACGCTCAGAGAATTCGGGGTGCCGGCGAAGCGGTAGTTGAGATCGTTTTCCGCGACTGCCCGGCCGGTAGTGTTGTCGAAACTGAAGAATCCGCCTTCGGTCGTGAAGATAGTGCCCCCGTGGTATTCGGCCGGATAGTTGGTGCGGTCTGTGGGAAAGCCCTGGGCGTTACCCAGTTTTTCGACATGGACGACGCTCATCTGGTCGTCACTAAGGGTAAGACGGTAGAGCCCTTTGACGTGATGCGAGAACCAGACACGGCCGTCGCTGTCCTGCTCGAATGCCTTTCCAGCCTCGTCGAAACCGGAGATCCATCCGCCCAACGTCCACCTGCCTGCTTTTTTCTTAAGTATGAAAAAGCGGGTATAGCTGCTGCCCAGAAGCATGTCGGGATGACCCAGAAGGGGCTCTACCTTCCATGCTCCGTCTGTGCGGATGAATGTAGTGGCGCGCCCGCCGCGGCAGACGTATACACCTTTGTCGCAGCAGGCTATTACTTCGTTTCCCACCTGCTCGAGACTCCAGACCTGTCCGTCTATTCCGCGTACGCGCTCTATGTCGGAATCCTTCATGGAAAGTCCCATTGATGATTCTCTGACTCTGTACAGGCCCAGGTTGGTACCCAGGTAGAGCCAGCCATCGCAGCGGCAGATGGCATAGCCGCCTCCGAAGTTGTCGTTGTCTCCAAATAGATTGTAAACGGGATAATCCAGCATCACATAGTCTATTCCCTGGTCCAGCCCGGCCCAGAGGCCGCCGTTACGGTCGAAATAGAGACAGAGGACACTGTTGTTCTGCAGCCCGTTTTCGGTAGTAAGATGAATGGTGCTGCCGTCGGATTTGCGGCGGAGCCAGATGCCGTCGCTAATGGTGCCCTCGGCTAGGTACTGGTCGTTTTCTGCCATGCAGAACACCTGTCCCTGTGCCTGGTAGCGGGAGATATCTTCACGGAGAAGCGAATCTGATGAGAAAGTATAGCGCGTGCTGTTATCTTCGAACCAGAGATCGCCTTCAGTGTTCCGGCCTATGGCCCAAATCTCATTCAGGTATATTCCCAAGGTGTCCAGAAGGGAAGTGTAGACTGGACCGGTTTGTGTTATTTCGATTGTGCCCAGTTCATTGGTGCCTCCGACATAGAGAAGTCCATCGCTCTTGTCGTAATATAGCGAGCGTGCGCTGGTTCGGTTGTTCAGGGGAGTGAGCTGCCATTGTTCTCCGTTGAAAGAGAGCACTCCGTCGTTGTTGGCGAAGTACATCCCGCCGCCCGGAGCCTGAGCAATTGCCCAGGTTTGGGTGCCTGCGCGGTAAGTATCACGATGATAGTTTTTTATTAGCGGAGTGTCCGCAAATGCTCCCCATGTTGTGAGGAGCAAAAGCAGCGTTATTGAGTATTTTTTCATCTATAAACTGGTAAGGCACTGCAAGTTAGCAATTATGACTGAAAATACCAAATTTTCACTTGTTGAGTTTTTGTGAGTTGCGTGCGCGAGGGATTGCAAATAATAATTGTTTTATTTGCGTCGGATTAATAACCAATTGCAGACTCAATGAAAAAGTTTCTGACCATTCTTGCCGGAACTCTGATCTCTGTTGTGGCGCTTGCCCAGAACATCAAGGTTTCCGGAACCGTCGTGGCCAAAGACGACGGTTTTCCGCTGCCCGGCGTGGCAGTTGTGGTTAAGGGGACTCTCACGGGAACACAGACAGATCTTGACGGTCTTTATGAACTTTCCGTTCCCGCAGGTTCCACTCTGGTTTTCTCCTACATCAGCTTCCGCGACCACGAGATCGTAGTTAAGTCGGAAGGTGTGTATGATGTTTCGATGGAGACCGACGCTCTTGAACTCGACGCCGTCGTGGCAGTGGGTTACGGTGTAATGAAGAAGAGCGACATCACCGGTTCGGTTGCTTCTGTTAAGGGCGAACAGCTCCAGAAGACTCCGGCTGCCGGTCTTGACCAGGCTCTCCAGGGCGTCGCAGCCGGCGTTACCGTCAACTCTTCAACCGGCCAGCCCGGTGCGGCAGCTGAGGTGCGCATACGTGGTATAGGTACCGTAAACAACAGCGCTCCTATATACGTGGTGGACGGTGTCATCGTGGACAATATCAACTACCTTAGCCCCAGCGATATCGCCTCTACTGAGATCCTGAAGGATGCTTCCGCAACCGCCATCTACGGCAGCCGCGGTGCAAACGGTGTTATCCTCGTTACCACGAAAAAGGGAAGCAATGATGGCAGAACCAATATTACTTTCGATGCATATTACGGCATTCAGAGCCGCTGGCGCACGCTGGACCTGATGAATGCCGACGAGTTCTCGCATACCCTGGCGTCGCTGAACAGCAAAACACAGTATAATTATCTCCTCGAAAATGGCATAGACCAGTGGGTGCGTCAATACCTTATTGGTCGTAGCGCCAGCCATTGGTATCCCAGCAACCTGGATTACAATACGGTGGATACTGACTGGCAGGACGAGGTATTCCGCGTAGCTCCCATACAGAATTATCATATAGGTATGGATTATGGTAACGACAAGGGTTACTGGAGCATGAGTGCCAGCTGGTTCAACCAGGAAGGAACAGTTATAGGATCTGACTACAGCCGTCTGAGTCTTCGAGTCAATTCTGCATATAACGTAAAGCCTTGGCTCAAGGTTGGTGAGAACCTTTCTTTCATGTATTCCTACGGCCGCAGCGCAATGAATAACAATGCCGCCCCTGCAGCATCCATCATTTCCGCTGCCATTGCAATGGCTCCGTGGGATCCTGCTCGTTATCCTGATGGTTGCAAGAACGGTTATGACGAAGATATGTCAGGTGTAATAGCAGCCTCTTCCAATTTCAAGAATGTGGTAAACCCGCTTTCTATGGTGGAGTACAGCCATCCTTCCGATAAGACCGAACGTTGGGTGGGCGATGTGTTCGCAGAAGCAGTTCCTGTTGCCGGGCTGATTTACAGGGCAGACGTGAGTATGGATATGACCAACGTCCGTCACAAACTCTTCAAGGATGCATATCAGCATTCTGATTATGATAAGGCAGACCTGAATTTCGTGGAAGAGAGCATGACTCGTTACTCTACGGTGATTGTCGAGAACACTCTTACCTGGATGCACGATTTCGACAAGCTCAGCCTGAATATAATGGGTGGTCAGACTCTGGAAGAATACAACTATCAGACTATTGGCGGTTCCGGTGCCGCTATTCTCAATCCAATAGAGACCAACTGGTATCTTTCTCAGACCACAAAGAACCGCACCGATGCCGGAGACGGCGCTTCCCGCAGCCGCCGTTTCAGTCTTCTTGGCCGTGCCCATGCCTCTTACGACGGCAAGTATATGGCCACGATTAACTTCCGCGCAGACGGTTCCAGTAAGTTTCAGGAGCATCCTTGGGGTTACTTCCCGTCGGTCGCTCTTGCATGGCGCATTAGCCGTGAAGGCTTTATGTCCCATACCAAGGGCTGGCTAGAAGACCTCAAGCTTCGCGCTGGTTGGGGACGCATCGGTAACGACAAGATTGGCGACAACGCCTTCCTGCTCACCATGTTCAACAGCGGTCCCACCTTCGTGGATTATCCTCTTGGAACCGGCGGACAGGCATATCAGAGCGGAGCCACCATCCTTACCTATGTGAATAATGGCGGCAAATGGGAAACAACCGAACAGATCAACCTCGGGGTCGACTTCGGCCTGTGGAAGAACAAACTCACCGGTACCGTTGAAGCCTTCCAGCGCGACACCCGCGACATGCTTCTATCGGTTACCGCACCGGCTCACGTCGGTAACCGTTATTCCGCAACTGCAAACGTTGGTACCGTTCGCAACCAGGGAATAGAAATCACCCTCGAACATCGCAATCAAAAAGGAGCTTTCAACTACGACATCAACGGAAACGTTTCCTTCATCAAGAACGAACTCACCGCACTGAACGGAGGTGAAAAGGTTTGGGGAGACAAGACCCTGAGCGATGAAGGCCTGCCGCTCTACACTTTCTGGGGTTACGAGTACGAAGGCATCTACCGCACCGACCAGGAAGCAGTTGAGCACCTTTGGGGCACTGCTCTCGATTCCTTCGGCCTTCCCGGCGGAATTGCGGCCGGCGATGCCAAATACAAGGATCAGAACAACGACGGTATTATCAACGAAGATGACCGCACGGATTTGGGCAATCCCTTCCCATGGCTGACCTATGGACTCAACGCCGCTTTCGGTTGGAAGAACTGGGATGCAAATCTCTTCTTCCAGGGCGTTTACGGTAACGAAATCTACAACGCGCTTCGCATCCGTACCGAGGGTAACGGTAACACTGCCACTCTCAGCCGCGTGATGAAGGATGTGTGGACTGCCAATAACACCAACGGTAGCATTCCGAATCCTAAGGGAAGTGCAAAGAACAGTTACGACAGCAACCGCTTTATCGAGAGCGGGGCTTATCTGCGCCTCAAGAACGTGCAAATCGGCTACACGCTGCCCAAGACTCTCACCGAAAAGGCCGGCATCAGCCGCTGCCGTTTCTATCTGCAGGGCAGCAACCTGCTCACATTTACCGGCTACACCGGATACGACCCGGAGGTCGGCGGAGGCGTGGACTACGGTAACTATCCCCAGGCACGTACCGTTATGCTTGGCGTTAACATGAACTTCTAAACTCCTGCAGCCATGAAAAAGATATCAATCGCAATTCTTTCAGTATTTGCACTTACCGCATGCAACGGCTGGCTCCAGGAGCGCGGCCCGATGACTAACACAGCTGCGGACTATTTTACCAGCTACGAAACTGCCAAGCAAGTGGTAACAGCTGCCTACGTTCCTGCAATGTGGGAGTTTCAGGGAACTTATTTCAGTGAGTTCTTCTTCGGTGACATAATGTCCGACGATGCCCTGAAGGGAGGTCAGAACATCTCCGATATGTCGGACGTGTACTACCTCGAGAACTTCAAGCCCGCCGACAACCTGACTATACTGCTCGATTATTACCGTGCTCAGTATCAGGGTGTTGCAAGGGCAAATCTGGCAATTGAACAGATAAGTGCAATGGGCACCGATAACGATCTTACAAATCAATTGAAGAATAACCTTCTCGGAGAAGCTCACTTTATGCGCGCTTTCTACTATTTCAGGTTAGTTCGAGCATACGGTGCAGTTCCTATCGTGACTTCGCCTATTTATTCAGCTGAAGGCTGGAAAGTACCCCGCGCCGAAAGCGCTCAGAAGGTGTATGACGACGTGATTAATCCTGACCTGCAGTTTGCAGCTGCAAACCTTCCAAAGAAGAGTGAATATGCATCGGCTGATATGGGACGTGCCACTCAGGGAGCCGCCCAGGCCATGTTGATGAAAGTGTATCTTTATCAGAAGAACTACACTGAAGCAAAGAATTGGGGCGACCGCTTCCTTGCCGACCAGGCGGGCGAATATAGCCTCTGCGCTAACTACGCCGATAATTTCACTCTTGAAGGTGAAAATGGCCCAGAGAGTATTTTCGAGATCCAGTACATGCTGGATCCTACTTCCGACTATGGTGAAGGCGATGGCTTTACCCGCGGCACCTTTACTCCCATTCTCACTCGGGCTCGTTCAGGGCTATCTGGTACTGTTACCGGTTGGGGCTTCAACCGTCCTACCCATAATCTCTACAACGAGTATGAAGCAGGAGCTCCTCGTCGCGATGCGACCATCCTTGTGCCGCTTGCAAGTGAGATTAAGAATCCCGCCGAAGATAAGTATCTGGGCGATGAACTCATCACCATCAAACGCACCTTGTACGATCCGGCTACCCGCAGTTATCCGGCACTCGATCACGATACCCGCGGTCCTATCAACCTCATCGTTATGCGCCTGGCCGACTTCTACCTGATGTACGCCGAAGCGTGCCAGGGTAGCAGTACTTCCTGGGACTACATTGACATGGTTCGTGATCGAGTAGGACTTGCACCTGCCGACCGTACAGGAGACTTCAATACAGCTCTTCGCCACGAACGCCGCGTCGAACTTGCTATGGAAGGACACCGCTGGTTCGACCTCTGCCGCTGGGGCATAGCAAAAGATGTTATGAACGCCTATCGTGCCGGAGAGTCCGATGAGGTTAAGGCCGAAATGTCGGAATTCCGTGACGGTTACGAACTCCTTCCCATTCCGTACGAGGAAATCCGCCTCGGAGGTCTGGAACAGAATCCTGCATACAAATAATCTAAACCATAAATCATTAATTATTAACCATTAATCACAAACAAAATGAAAAAGATTTTTGCAATGCTCGCAGTAGCAGCATGCCTCTTCGCAGTTTCTTGCGGCAAGGATGACAACAAGGGTGGCAGCACCAAGACCGATGACAACACTCAGACTGGTGATCTCCCCGCTGCTCTCCAGCACAGCGCTTTCATTCCGATCATTCTCGACGGAATTACCTTCGAGTCTATCAAGAGTAAAGTGACTGTTGACCTTCGTGTAGATGATAAAACCAACAACCTGTGGGTTTGGGAAGGCACCTATACCCCCGGTGATGGTGCTGGTCTCAATTTCTTTGGCAATACCGAAGGATATGTGAGTCTTAAGGTTGGAACTGTTGGTTGGAGTGGCGCTGGTTTCTGTGTTTACAATTCCTTCAAACCTGATGGAGCTGAAGAAGCTTTCGTTGCGGCAAAGAATCCTATCGCAGCCATCAAGAGCTCTATTGGTGCTGCTCCTGAAGATTGGGTTCTTCATGTAGCATACAAGGGTAATGCCCGTGTCGCACATATCCTAGGTGTGGACTATTCTACAGGTGGAAAGTATTCTTTTGCTATCGGCGAAGGGTCTCTTGCTGACAATGGAATAACCTATAACGCAATTGCTCCCAAGTCCGGAGAATTCGAAGCTGGTGAATGGATGGAATATGAGATTCCCGTTGCTGACCTTGGAATTGATTTCTCTGCTGACCTGCCTGTCGATTCTTACGAACAGGAAGGAAAAACCATCTATCCCGGTTATAACATTCTGTTCTGCCTTAGTGGCGGTACCACCGGAAACGAAATCAATCTCGACGCAGTTTATTTCTACAAGAAGTAATGTCTTTTATGGGCATAAGGGGAGGGATCCCCTTGTGCCTCCTACTATTGTTTGTTTATGAAAAAGCTTTTACCATTCATTTTCGCTGCAACAGTACTTTATGGCTGCGAAGGCATTGATTTTAATTTCAATGTAGCAAACAGCGACAAAGATCAGCAGGAGCAAAAGGAAGAGTCAGGAACGACGGTTCCAGGGTCGGAAGACCAGAACGGTTCCGGAGAGACAGGCGGCTATACTCTTGTATGGGCGGATTATTTTGATGGTACTTCCTTGGACAACACCTCCTGGAATATCGAGGTTAACGGCAACGGAGGCGGAAACAACGAGCTTCAGTATTATGCTGCAGAGAATGTTACGGTTGCCGACGGTTGCCTTATTCTCACTGCTAAAAGGGAAGAGAGCCACGGCAAGCATTTTACTTCAGGTCGCCTGAACACTCAGGGCAAGCGCTTCTTCACACAC
>JAEEGL012009986.1_pt1 | contig 15346 bp, 15 predicted proteins | sample 9134231 | NCBI WGS metagenome assembly JAEEGL01 (sample SAMN16246548, study PRJNA631951) | gut metagenome | biome: gut microbiome; feature: rumen; material: fiber-attached | host: Bos | place: Iran: Karaj | collected 2018-10 | reverse complement strand
CGTCGCCGCCGGCAATGCCGATATCCGCGGCAGACGCTTCTCCGGGGCCGTTTACGGCACAGCCCATGACCGCTACCGTGATGTTCTTGTGCACACTGCGCAGACGCGACTCTATCTCATTTGCAAGCGCGATCAGATTGATTCGGGTCCTGCCGCACGTCGGACAGGACACGAGACGCGGCGTATCGCCCGCGAGATCAAGCGCGCGAAGAATGTCGAATCCGGCTTCTACTTCCCGGACGGGATCATCGGTAAGCGATACACGGATCGTGTCGCCGATCCCGTCGCAGAGCAGAGAACCGATCCCAACGGCCGATTTGATCAGACCGGATCGGTAGGTGCCGGCTTCCGTCACGCCGAGATGCAGCGGGTAGTCGCACTGCGATGCGACCAGTCGGTATGCCTCAATCATGCGCCGCACGTCGGACGATTTGATAGACAGAACGATGTCCGTAAAGTCGTGCGCCTCCAGGATGCGCACGTGGCGCATCACGCTTTCCGCCATCGCCTGCGGCGTTGCGCCTGCGTATTTTGCAAGCAGATCTTTTTCCACAGAGCCGGAATTTACGCCGATGCGGATAGGGATACCCTTTTGGCGGCAAGCCTTGACGACGGCTTCGACGCGCGATTCATCGCCGATGTTGCCGGGATTGATGCGGATCTTGTCCACTCCGACCGCCGCGCACTCCAGCGCAATACGGTAATCGAAATGGATATCTGCCACGATCGGCACGTGTACGTTTTCTTTTAACGCGGCGATCAGCCGAACGGCTTCCACGTCGGGTACGGCTGCGCGGATGATTTCACAGCCCGCCTGCTCGAGCGCTTTGGCCTGACGAACGCTGCCTTCGACGTCGTGCGCCGGAACGTTGAGCATGGACTGCACCGAGATGGGCGCGCCGCCCCCGATCGTGACGCCGCCAACCTTGACGGCGCGGGTTGTTCTGCGCGTACTCACAACAGCTCACCCCTTGAAAGCTTGAGAATATCGGAGAAGGAGATCGCAAGCATCAGTCCGACCAGAATAACGAGTCCGACCGCATGGATCCAGCCCTCATATTTGCGGTTGATGGGTTTGCGGAAAATGCCTTCGATCAGCAAAAAGAACAGACGACCGCCGTCCAGCGCGGGGATCGGAAGCAGATTGAAGATGCCGATGTTGATCGTAATCAGCGCAAGTATCGTCAGGATCGGCGTCAGATCCGTATGGACCGCTTCCTGCGTGACCTGCGCGATCATCCCTACCGTACCGATCGGACCGGACAGATCGCGGAACCCGTACGTTCCCGTGAGCATATCGAACAGGCTGATCCAGATGATTCGACCGATGGAGATCGTTTCCATCAGACCGTAGCGCATCACGGACAGGAACGTAGGCGGAATGCCGACGATGACGAAATCGTAAACCATGCTTTCCGTTCCGTCTTCCTTTTTCTGCGTATCAAAACGAACGTTTTTCACTTCGACTTTTTCGCCGTCGCGCTTTACGACGAAATCGACTCTGTTGTCTTTATCGCGCGCAAGCAGAAAACCGAGATCGTACTGGGAAAAGACGTGACGGCCGTTGATTTCGAGGATATAGTCGTTTTCCGCAAGACCGGTCTGCTGCGTTGCGGCATTTTCATAAAACTTGTTGATCTGCGGTGTGCCGATCAGCTCCTCCTGCGTCAGCATAACGAGGACGAGAATGAATCCCAGCAGGAGATTTACCACTGCGCCGGCAGCGACGATAATCATGCGCTTCCACACTTTCTTTTTGAAGAACGCGCGTTCGTCCTCGCTGTCGCCGTCCTCTCCCTCCATCGCGCAGAATCCGCCGATGGGGAAAAGACGCAGAGAATATTCCGTCTCCCCTTTTTGCTTTTTCCAAATCGCCGGTCCCATGCCGATGGCGAACTGGTTGACGCGAACGCCGAACAGCTTGGCAAACGCGAAATGGCCAAGCTCATGTGACGCGATCATGATACCGAAGAAGACGATCGCAAACAGAATCGGCCAGACCTTGCCCCAGCCGATCGCAATTGTTGAAAAGAATTGTGACATGCGGCACCTCACTTTCCGAAACTGCGCACCGCCTGCCGCATCTGCGCGTCCGTTTCCAAAACGTCCTCGAGGGAATACGCGTCCTTAACGACGGCCGTTTGCGACGCACGCTGTACGAGCTCGGCAATCTCAAGAAAACCGATTTCGCCGTGGCGGAACATGGCGTTGGCCTCTTCGTTGGCGGAGTTGACCGCAGCAGGACGAAGCCCGCCTTCCAGTATGGCGGTTCTGCAGAGATTTATACAGGCGAAGGTATCGTAATCCGGCTTTTCAAACGTCAGACTTCCGTACTCTTCAAGGCGAAGCTGCCGAACGGGAGACGGAAAACGCTGCGGATAGGTCAGGGCGTACTGGATCGGGATACGCATGTCCGGCACGCCGAGCTGTGCGATCACGGAATTGTCGCAGAATTCGACCGCAGAATGTACGACGCTCTGACGATGCACCAGAATATCGATCTGCTCCGGTGTGACGTCGAACAGCCAGACAGCCTCGATCAGCTCCAGACCTTTATTCATCATGGTCGCGGAGTCGACTGTAATCTTGGCGCCCATGCTCCAATTCGGATGGCGCAGCGCGTCCGCAACCGTCACCTGCCGAAGCTCCTGCCGTGTTTTGCCGAAAAACGGTCCGCCGGACGCCGTCAGCAGGATGCGGCGGATCTCGCCGTGGTCGTATGCGCCCTGCAGCGACTGGAAGATCGCGGAATGCTCGCTGTCCACAGGCAGGATCGCAACGCCTTTTTCCTTTGCGCGATGCATGACGAGCTGGCCGCCGGCAACGAGCGTCTCTTTATTGGCGAGCGCGATCGTACTGCCTGCGTCGATCGCACAAAGCGTGGGACGAAGCCCCGCCATGCCGACGATGCTGTTGAGCACAAAATCCGTCTTTTGCGATGCGATGCAGCATACGCCCTCTTCGCCGGAGAGAATCTTCGTCGGCGTATCGGCAACGCGCACGCGCAGATCCCGTGCCGATTCTTCATTGCGCATGGCGGCATATTTCGGACGGAACGCGCGGATCTGCGCTTCCATCGTGTCAACGCTTTTGTCTGCCGTCAATGCAAAAATGCCGAAGCCCCGAAGCTGCGCGACTTCGAGGGCTTGTTTTCCGATTGACCCGGTTGAGCCGAGTATTGTCAGTGTTCGTGATTCCATGGTGTTCCTCTGTGTGCTGAGAAATCAGAAATGCAGGCCGGCAGCCTGATAAATGAGCAGCAGGACGTACATCGCGCCGAAGACGAAGATGCCGCTGTCAAAGCGATCCATCACGCCGCCGTTGCCTTCGCCCATAATGAAGCCGTAATCCTTGATGCCGTAATTGCGCTTGATCACCGATGCGGACAGATCGCCCAGCATGCTGACCACCGACAGGAACGCCGACAGAATCGGCAGAAGCCAAAGCGGGAACAGAAGCCGTTCGATCCAGCCGATACGGTAGAGCGCATAATACACGGCATAGATGATCAGGTTGATGACGATCGTGCAGAGAACGCCGCCGATTGCGCCTTCCCAGGATTTCTTCGGACTGATCTTCGGCGCCATTTTATGTTTGCCGAGCTTGACGCCCGTAAAATACGCCATCGCGTCGGTTACCCAGGCGCAGATGAGCGCAAGAAGCATCAGATAGGCTCTTGTGGAGCGCGGCACGTCCGGGAAGAAATCGCGTATTTTGCAAAGAAGCGACATGACGTACGGCACGAGAAGCGATGAAACGATCGCCATGGATACGTGTTCAAAGCGCGTTTCATCATATCGCGCAAGCATCATCAGCAGCAGGATAAAGACGTAAATCAGCAATATCGCGACGAGCGGTACAGGCGAATACTGTAACAGATCGTACGTCAGGATGAAGGGCATACCGGCAGCCGGAATGGTGCTGAGTACGTAGATGCCCTTGTTTTTGACGCCGGTAGCATGCAGCAGCTCATAGTTTGCAAGCAGCGTGAAACATGCGAGCGCAGTCGTAAATACCGGTGTGAACGTCAGAGCCACCATCGTAATGCCGAAAATGGCTCCGAGTACTCCGGTAATCACCTTTGTTTTCATAATTCCTTAACCTCTACTCTGCGAGTTTCGATCCCTTAAATTCCGCCGAATCTGCGGCTGCGGTGCGCAAAGTCCTCTAACGCACGGTCGAAATCATCGGTTGTGAAATCGGGCCAAAGCACGTCGGAAAACCAAAATTCCGCATAAGCCGACTGCCACGTCAGGAAATTGGACAAACGGTATTCCCCGCTCGGGCGGATGATCAGATCAGGATCGGGCTGGCCGCTTGTATACAAAGCGTCGGAGATCGACTGTTCCGTCACGTCCGAAGGCGAGATCTCCCCTGCCTGCACACGGGACGCGAGTTTCCGCGCAGCGCGGACAAGCTCGCTGCGTCCGCCGTAGTTGACGGCGACGTTTACGGTCGTGCGTCCGTTCAACGGATTCTGCTGTTCCATGTATTGCGCCAACGAACGGATATCCTCGGGCAGAACGGACATATCTCCAATAAATCGGAAGCGGAACCCGCGCTTCTCGTTTTCACCGCGTCTCTCCTGCGCCTCGTGCAGAAAGTCGCGAAACAGATCCATGATCACGTTGATCTCCTGCTCGGGGCGTTTCCAATTCTCCGTAGAGAAAGCATAAAACGTTATATACGGGATGCCGAGATCCGAAGCATAGGTGCTGATGGTGCGAAAAACCTCCGCGCCGCGGCGATGCCCCTCGGTACGCGGCAATCCTCTTTTCTTTGCCCAGCGGCCGTTTCCGTCCATGATGACGCCGACGTGCTGCGGCAGAAGCGATTTGTCAATCATCAGATCTCCATGATTTCCTTTTCTTTTTCGCTGCAGACGTCGTCCACCTTTTTGATGAACTCATCCGTCACGTCCTGCAGCTCTTCTTCGCCGTCGCGCAGATCGTCTTCCGTGATCTCGGACGATTTTTCCATCTTCTTGATCTTGTCCATGCTGTCTCTGCGGATGGAACGGATCGCGACCTTGGCGTCCTCGGCGGTCTTGCGCACGGTCTTGGCGAGCTCCTTACGCTTTTCCTCCGTCAGCTGCGGGAAGATCAGGCGGATCACGCGGCCGTCGTTCTGCGGATTGATGCCGATATCGGACGTCTGGATCGCTTTTTCAATGGTGTGCAGCGTGGACGTGTCCCACGGCTGAATGTTGAGGATGCGCGCCTCGGCGACAGAGATTGCCGCCATCTGGTTGATGGGCGTGGGAACGCCGTAGTAATCCACGCGAATCTTATCCAGCACGGCTGCATTTGCACGGCCAGCGCGAATAGAGTTATATTCGCTCTTCAGTACAGAGATCGTCTTACCCATTTTCTCTCTTGCGGTTGCAATGACAGTTTCCATTTATTCGTCCTCCTTAACGATTGTTCCGATATTTTCACCCTGAACGGCTTTCACGATATTTTCAGGGTTTTCAAGGTTGAATACGAGGATCGGCAGCTTGTTGTCGCGGCAAAGCGACGCGGCCGTGCCGTCCATGACGCGCAGGTCATGCGCAAGGATGTCGGTAAAGGAAAGGCAGTCGAATTTTTTTGCGTCTGCATATTTATGCGGATCTTTGTCAAATATGCCGTCGACGTTGGAAGCCTTGAACATGATGTCGGCGTCGATTTCCGCCGCACGCAGCGCAGCCGCTGTGTCGGTCGTGAAGAACGGGTTGCCCGTTCCGCAGCCGAAAATCACGACGCGGCCTTTTTCGAGATGACGCACCGCCCTGTTGCGGATGTACGGCTCGGCGATCTGCTGCATCGTGATCGCGGTCTGGACGCGGACCGGCACGCCAAGCTGTTCCAGTCCGTCCGCCAGCGCGAGGGAATTCATAACGGTCGCAAGCATGCCCATGTGGTCGGCACGCGTGTGATCCATATTGCCGCCTGTCCTGCCGCGGAAGAAGTTTCCGCCGCCGACGACGATCGCAACCTGCACGCCGAGATCCACGACCTGCTTGATCGCGCTGCAAACGGAATTGACCGTGTCGAAGTTCAGACCGACTTTTTGTTCGCCCGCCAGCACTTCTCCGCTGAGTTTCAGCAGAATACGCTTGTATTTCGCACCCATATAGCAACACCCTTTCCATGTTGATTCATATTGTACATGATTTAAGCGTCCGTGTAAAGAGAGAATTTACGATTCGCGCAGAAAATCCCGAAGTGTCGACGCTGCACCGCCCGCAGAGCGAATGTACTCCGGAACACGTTCGCGCAGGATCTGACGGTGAAGCTGCTCCGTTTGCAGCAGGCGGTCGAACGCGCGGCGCAGTCCGTCCGCGTCCTCAAGCTCGTCTACCGGAACGACAAACCCGTCCGTTTTGCCGAACAGATCCAGCGCAATGTTGACGGATTTTACGGAGTATCCGAGAACGAGCGTCGGCACACAGGAGGAGTACGCGGCTATGGTGGCGTGTGTCCTCGCCCCGACGAACGCCCGGCAGCGGCTGATAAAGCCCTTGAGCTGACGCGCGGAGTATTCCTTTTCCAGCATTTGCACACGGCCGCTTGAGCGGTATTTTTCATGGAGCGCGCCGAGTATGCTGCGGTCATCCGAAAACGACCAGAAGACGTGCGGGATCAGCAGAACGGTGCAGTCGGTATTGCGCAGGATCGATTCGATCAGACGCTCGTACGCATGCATGCCGACGCCCTTCTGATCGCCGTTTTCATATCTGAATACGAGCGGGCTTGCGTTGATGCCGATCGTATTTCCTTCGGTCAAGCCGTCCGGCAGCGGAAGCATCTCTGTCGGAAGCGTGAAGGCCGGGTCCGGGTGCAGAAAAACGTTTTTAACAAATCCCTTTTCACGAAGCAGCGTATACGTACCGCTCTCGCGTGCAAAGATCGCGTCGTACGTGCGCAGATCCGCCGCGTTGTTCGACGTGAAGGACGACTCGTCCAGCGAGCAGCCCCAGAGCACGGTCGTTCTGCCGCGGCGTTTAAGCTCCGCGTTGAATGCGTGCATGAAGCTGTTTTCGCCGTAGCAGTACGTGTCGCCTCCGATGGAAAGGTATATGCGGTCCTCCATCGGGATCGTGCGCATCGTTTTGGTGAAGAAACGCATGTCGGCGGCATGTGCGGATCTTGTCTGCAGCGCTTTCAGACACGCCTTTTCCCAAAACCGCAAATGCGCGCCGGCGTCTGCCGAGACGGGAATCACGGACGATATGCAAGCATAATCGCTGGCTGCGTCTTCGCTCGGTCGCTGGCTGTACAGCGCAACGTCCGTGTCCGCGAACGTACGCGCAAGCATCGAACCGGTTGAATCCACCAGCGCTTCGCAGCCTTTGTTGCCGCTGCCGACGTGATGATACAATGCAAAACGCATTTTTTCTCCTTTAATCGCGTACTTCGCCCGTCACGTCCATGATGCGGGACGTGCCCCAGCTTCCGTACCAGAGACGCGCGCTGTTATCCTCAACTTCATAGTCGGCGGCGCCGATGTTTTTGACCGTGATGAAGAATGCCTCGGGGGTAATGCTGTCGACGTTGTTATAGATATCGTAGGTATTCTCCTGCGTCAGATCGAGCCCGACCTTGTAGTCGCCGGGCGCCAGGTTGTGGCGGTCGATCGAGACGTAGATATCTTTGATCTCGCCTGCCTTGAAATCCGCGTGCAGCGGAAGAAACGCGCAGGATGCGGGCGTGCCGTTGTCGCAGCGGAAGACCGCGCGCAGACTGACGTCCTCGGCATCGGCTTTCGCCTCCACATGCAGAAGGAAGCGTATCGGTTCGTCCCACTTGTAGATGCAGTTATTGTTTTCCAGCACGTCAACGTGCAGCATGCGCATTTTTTCATTCAGATAGCGCGGCCGCGGCAGATCGTACAGATCGCGCGACGTGACGCGGGCGACCTCGTTGATGCCGTTGTAGAGCTTGATCGCGTGTTCGACCTCGCCGTTGTAGATCATCTTGCCGTGCTCGAGCACGATCGCGCGGTTGCACAGACCGCGCACGATGCTCATTACGTGGCTGACGCACAGGATCGTTTTGCCGGATACGGCGATATCGTTCATGCGCTGCAGGCACTTTTCGCGGAACTTCATATCGCCGACGGACAGCACCTCGTCCACGATCAGGATGTCGGGGTCCATCGTCGAGGCGACCGCGAAGGCAAGACGAACCATCATACCGCTCGAGTATCGCTTGACCGGCGTATCGATGAACTCGCCGATCTCGGAGAATTCGACGATGCCGTCGAAACGCTTATCGATCTCTTCTTTTGACATGCCGAGGATTGCGCCGTTCAGATATACGTTTTCGCGTCCGGTCAGCTCCGAATTAAAGCCCGTGCCAACCTCCAGCATTGCTGCGACGCGGCCGTAATATTCGATCCTGCCCTCCGTCGGCTCCGTGATGCGGGAAATCAGCTTCAGCAGAGTCGATTTTCCGGCGCCGTTGCGACCGACGATCGCCAGCCGATCCCCCTTGCGCACTTCAAACGAAATATCTTTGAGCGCCCAAAAATCATGTTTTTCCAGTTTTCTTAAACGATAACGGATCTTTTGCAGCTTTGTCGGATTCTCCGGCATCGTCCGCATATTCCGGATCACGTATTTCTTTCCGACGTTTTCAACTTTCAGAATAATCGGACGTGCGTCTGCCTTTACTGCCACGGTTATTCCTCCTTAAACGAGATCTACGAAGGTACGCTCGCCCTTACGGAAGGACAGCATTCCGATCGGAATAAACAACGCGATGCATACCAGTGCAGAGATAAAGGAAGGCCAATGAAACGCGTTATCGGGAATGATGCACCATCGGACCGCGTTGATCGCACCGGCAATCGGATTGAGCTCATAGATAAAGCGGATTTTCTCCGGTACGGCGGCGCATGCAACCGCAAAGGAATACGCAACGGGCGTAACATATTGACCGATCTGCATCAAAAACGGGATCGCCTGGTTCAGGTCGCGGAATCGAATGTTGAACGGCGACAGGAAAAGTCCGGCAAAGAAGCCGAGTACAATCGGAAGAACGAAGAAAAACGGAACCAGAACAAGACGCCACGAGGGCGTGAAACCGTTCAGGAAGTAGCTGATCAAAATAATCAACAGCAGCACGGCAAACGAGATCATGGAGTCGATCAACGCAGCGCAGGACGCGCCGATCGGAGAGATGATTCTCGGGAAATACACTTTTTTCATCAGTCCCGCACTGGACAGGAACGTTGCCGACGTGATCATAAAGTTCTTGGAGAACAGCGTCCACGGAATAATACCCGCATACACCATGACGGAATACGGCGCGCTGCCGTCCGATTCCAGATTGGCGACAGAGCCGAAAATAAACGACATGATCAGCATATTGACGACCGGGCTGATGATCGACCAGCCGAATCCGATGATCGTCTGTTTATATCGAACCGTAATATCGCGCTTTGCGAGATTGATCGCAAGCTCCCTGTATCTCCAGATATCTTTCCAGTATTGAAAGTTTTTGCCGTTCGGCTCAATCACGGTCTTCAGGCCGCTGATTTCTTCCGTGCGGTTTGCGGTTTTCTTCATGTGTGCTTAACCTCCTGTTTCACCGAAGCAAATACGATGCGCTGCGTATCCTGCGCCGGCGGTTCTGTCGTCCCCTCCGAAAAGATTCCCACTACGGAGAAACCGTTTTCTTCCAGAACGGATTTCAACCAGTCCGTTTCGTATGCGCGTTCACAGAACTGCTCGTGCGAACGAACGTAAACGTCGCCGTCCCGCTCGAAAAAGTCCAGCGAGATGCGCGTCGTACAGTCGTCGACGCGCTCGTTCTGCCAGACGCAGAACAGATCCTCGCTTTCACGGACAAACGCGTTATCCGCCAGGATGCAGCGATGCTTGTACGGCGTATTGACGTCGAAGAGAAATACGCCGTTCGGCTCCGTAAAGAGCGAAACGAGCCGAATCGTCTCGCGAACGTCCTGCTCGCGGGTCAGATGATTGAGACTGTCCAGCGTACAGATCGTGCCGCGGACGGTACCGAACAGATCGAGCTTCTGCATCGGCTGGCAGAGAAACAGGACGTCCTCCCCTGCCTGCAGCGCTTTTTGCTGCGCCGCGCAGAGCATGTCCGGACTCGCGTCGACCCCGATCATATCGTACCCGAGCTTTGCCATCTCGAGCGTCATGCTGCCGGTGCCGCAGGCGAGATCGAGCAGCGTTCCGTCCGGCATCCCAAAGCGTGTGAAAAGCTCGCGCAGGTATGCGGCGCGGGAAGCGTAATCGACGTCGTCCGTCAGCGCGTCATAGTACGCGGCAAACACGTTATATGCGCTCATTCGGCTTCCTTCATGCGCGCAAAGATGGCTTCGTATCCGTTTTTACCCATGCTCATCGAGCGGTTTACGCGGCTGATCGTCGCCGTACTTGCGCCGGTATCGCGGACGATCTTGCTGTAAACGCATCCTTCATCAAGCATCTTGGCCACGAGGATGCGCTGTGCAAAAGAGCGAAGCTCCTGTACCGTGCAAAGCGTTTCAAAGAAGGCTTTGCATTCGTCAAGCGTATGCAGTTCAAGAATAGCCTTATACAGGTATTCGCAGTTCTGCTCCTGGTTTTCGTTTTTCATGATGAACGACCCCTTAAAGAGTGAAATAAGGTTTACCCATGATAATCAGGACGATCACGCTCAATCCGGCGTATAAGAGCCACGTCGGCTCTGCGCCGAGAGATCGGATCAGATCCCGGACGGATGCGTTTGTCTGCCGGAGAGAACGTATGCGGATCGGATCGAACCGGATCAGATACGTCACGGCAAGATAAGCTGCAAGCCAAAGTATCCAGACCGCAAATGCGCTTAACTGCAGATCAAAGAAAAGCTGTGCGAACAGGATCGCAAATGTCGAAAGGATCAGAACGCAGTGCAGAATAAGAACGTATGCGGTTTGATCTTTCTTTTTCCGGACACCGAAAACGATCTTGTCCGACAGAAGATAAAACATGCCGAAAACGATAAAGAGCTGTGAGAAGAATACGTCGCCCAACGCCGCGAGCAAAAGCGGAAGCAGGCAGAATACCGGGTATATCAGGATATCCTCGGCATGATATACGAAGCGGGAGATCCTGAGGCTTTTTTTGCCGGTCGGGTGCGGAAACCAGTACCGCGCAATGAACAGCGCGAGGAAAACGAGCCAGACGAAGGCAAGCAGCGTGTAGACCTTGCCCGCGAGCGGCGACCATGCGCCGCTGTGCGCGGTGATCTCATACGCATAGCGTGAAACGAACGGCCCGTAGAACAGACACCAGCACAGTCCGACGCCGAGCGCGCCGATCGCGCCGAAGGTACATTCCATCGCCTTCCAGCCGCTGATCCACACGTCGGACAAATGTGCGTCGGCAAACGCACGGAACAGATTGCCGAGAACGAATCCGACCGCTCCGGACACCAGGCCGGACAGGCAAAGCAGGATGGGAAACCACTCTTTCTTGCAGGCGCAGAAAACAAGAATATACAGTACGGTCAACGCCAAACCGCCCCACGCCTCGCGGCGTTTGTCGGAAAAATAGAATCTCGGAGCATCCTGAACTTTCGGACGCATCGGTGTATTCAACAGCAGAATACCGAGCCCGTAAACGAAAGGCAAGGCAAAAACGAACAGCACAGCCTCCCAAAGCGCATAACGACCCGCCAGCGCACCGAGACCGAAGCCGAGGATGCCTCCGAATACGGAGAACCAGCATGCTCCCTTGATCGCAAGACCGATGAGACCGCGTTTGCGTGTCCTGCGGTCGGACGAATCGGTCAGACCGATCGTCTCTGCGTACGTTTGCGACCCGCCGAAAAACATGCCGGCTGCGCCGATCGAGGCAGCCATCGGGAACGCGGACGCCATGGGAGCAGAGCCGGCCGAAAACAGCAGCACGAGCGCAAGTGCGGCACCGGGCAGCATCGCGCCGCGTTCACCGCCGAGCAGCGTGCCCCGCATACCCCACGTGTAGGAGCCGGTCAGCACGCACAGCAGCAGAACGAACAGAATATGGGAAGCCGTCATGCGTTCACCTCATTTTTTCGACGCGCGAATTCAGCCGCACGCTGGCCGGCAAGCGCGCCCGTTCCGACCGAGACCGACACCTGGCACAAGCCGCCCAGACAGTCGCCCGCAGCAAATACGCCTGGCAGCGCCGTCATTTCGTCTTTGTCCACGCGGATGCAGCCGTTGTCTGTCGGCACGCCGAGCTTGAGCGCAAGCTCGGAAGCGCCTGCCGAGCCACGGGCGATAAACAACCCGTCCAGGGCAAATACGGTTCCTTCCGCGGTACGGACGCCGCTGATGCGTGCGTCGCCTTCCACCGCGGCAAGCTTTTCCGTATGAACGGCGCACGGCATCTCTGTCTGCGGCTGCTTGCCGTCCGTAAACACCGTCACGTCCTGCGTAAAAGCAAGAAGCTGCCGCGCCTCGGATGCGGCATACTCGCCGCTGCCGAGAACGCCCACTCGTTTCTTTTTAAAGAAAAAGCCGTCGCATACCGCGCAATGACTGACGCCTCGTCCCAGGAACGCGTCTTCTCCGGGGAGACCGGCGGCCTTGCGCCCTTTCCCCGTCGCGATCACGATCGTTCGCGCTTCGATCATGCTGTCGCCTGCATGCAGCAGGAATCCGTCCGGCGTCATTTCTACGGCAGTGACCTCCGCCGTAAGCGCTTCCCCGCCGAGCGCCGTATACTGCGATTCACCGGCGTCCAGCAGATCCTGTCCGCTGATCGTAGCGATACCGAAATAATTATCGATGCGCTTTGCGAGCGACAGCGCGCCGCCCTTGCCGCCGACAACGAGCGTTTTTGAACCGGCGCGAACCGCGTAGATTCCGGCTGACAGGCCCGCAGGTCCTCTGCCGATCACACAAACGTCATACATAATTTCCGAATCTCCTTCAATGACACTTTCGTCTTTTAAAGCGACCCATCATTATTATAACTAAAAAAACCTTTCTGTCAACAGATTTATAAAAAAATAGCAAAATCCGCCGCTGTTTCCGCCGGAACGGTTGACACTCAGATCAGATATTTGCTATAATTATCGCATAATCCGCTGGATCGAGGTACTGCTATGCTTCCTTATTTATATGACACGCACGTCCATTCGTCCGACGTCAGCACCTGCGGCCGCGTCCCTGCCGCCGAGGTCGTGCGCAGGTATGCGGAGCGCGGCTTCAACGGGTTCGTTCTGACCGAGCACATCAACCACAGCACGTTCGGCAAGATGGAAAGCGCCTCATGGGATGATAAAATGACGCATTTTCTGACGTCGTACCGCATCGCACGTGAAACGGCTGCGTCCGTCGATCCGGATTTTACCGTGCTTCTCGGCGCGGAGCTGCGCATCGACGGCTTCGATAACGATTATTTGCTGTTCGGCCTGACCGAGGCGTTTCTTCGCCGGCATCCGGATCTGATGCAGATGGATTTTTCTTCGATGTCCGACTGTGTGCGCGACGCCGGGATATTGCTCGTGCAGGCGCATCCCTTCCGCAGGCATATGACGGTTGTCGACTGGGCAAAGCTCGACGGCATTGAGGTTTGCAACGGCAATCCCGGGCACGAATCGAACAATCCGATTGCGGCGGCATGGGCGCGCAGGCACGGCCTGATCGGAACCTCAGGCAACGATTTTCACGACGCGTTCGGCGAAAAGCTTGCCGGCATACGCACTTCGCAGCGCATCACGGACAACGCGCAGCTTTTGCGTATTCTGAAAAGCGTAGAATACGAACTGAACGCATAAAGGAGTTTGTATGGATTTTACCGTGACCGTCAAGCCTTCCTTTGAGGAATACGTACGGTTCAACCGCGTCGTTCGGAACACACTCGGCAGACGCCGCCTGAAGACGGCCGTTCTGAGCGTTCTTCTTCTGGCGATCGTTGCGTTTCTGTGCGTGATGCGCGAGTTCGTCATTGCCTGCGCGTTTATCGGCGCGTGGGCGGCTTCGATCGCTTTATCGTTCGCCGTTACGCGCTCAAATATAAAAAAGGCCTGGAACACCAACGCCGCGCTGCGCGAAAACGAAACGAAGATCCGTTTTACGGAAAGCGGCATCGAAATCGCATCGTCAGTCGGTCAGGCGCGATTGGACTACGACCGGATATACCGTCTGATTGAAACCGATACGCATTTTTACCTCATGACGGCGATCAATATGGGCTCCGGCTTTCCGAAAGACCTTTGTACCCCGGAGCAGCAGGCTTTTATTCGCGCGCACTGCGCCGTATGAACACAATGGAATGCAGAGGAAATACGCGGCTTCTGCTTTTCCGTTTGAATGTGCCGACGCCGCATCGGCAAGGAGAATTGTCATGAAACGTAAACTGCCCGCAATCCTGATTTGTCTTGTGCTCTGCCTTTGCAGCGCGATGCCCGCCTTTGCGCAGGACGCCGCACAGACCGGCACGCTCAAGATCGTGAACTACAACGTGGACGGCCTGCCACTTCCGGCGTTTCTGTCCTCCACGGGGCGCGACCCGCTCGCCTGCTCAAAGCAGATCCCCGCAAAGCTCAACGCATTCGACGCGGATATCATCGCCGTGCAGGAGGATTTCAATTTTCACACGATCCTCAAAAACGGAATCGACGCCGAATATACGACGTACCACAGCGGCGGCATCCCGTTCGGGGACGGCCTGAACTACTATTCCAAGCTTCCTTTGTTCAACGTGACGCGCGTGCCGTGGGAAACTGCGTACGGCATTTTTGACGCCGGGTCGGACGAATTGACGCCGAAGGGATTCATTTGCAGCAGCGTACAGCTTGCCGACGGCGTATACGTCGACGTGTACAATATGCACGCCGACGCGTACGGAGCACCGCCCAATGCGGCGGCGCGCGTTGCGCAGTACAAGCAGATGATCGCGTTTATTGATAACTACTCCAAAGACCATGCCGTCATCGTCACGGGCGACACGAACACGCGCTTCATGCACACGGAGAGCGAGCTGAAAAAACAGTTTATCGACGAAGCCGGGTTCAAGGAGGCATGGGTCGAGCTTTGTAACGACGGCAATTACGACATCGTCTATGCCGACACCGAAAAATGGGGAGAAGAATACTGGGGCATCTGGGATTCCGTGGAAAAGGTGTTCTATCGCGACGGCGGCGGCATTTCGTTGGAAGCGACCGCGCATGAATTCGTGCTGCTGACCGATGAAAACGGCAGTCCCCTTTCCGATCATTCCGCAGAGCTTGCCACGCTGACCTACACCGTCGACCGCAGCGCGCTCAACGATACGCGGACGTACGAGAAGGAGCATTATCATCCCTTCCGCACGCTCTTCAATCACGTGCATTATTTCTTCAAGGCGCTGCGTCTTGTGCTCGGCGAGCTGCCG
>JAEEGL016152665.1_pt1 | contig 15347 bp, 10 predicted proteins | sample 9134231 | NCBI WGS metagenome assembly JAEEGL01 (sample SAMN16246548, study PRJNA631951) | gut metagenome | biome: gut microbiome; feature: rumen; material: fiber-attached | host: Bos | place: Iran: Karaj | collected 2018-10 | reverse complement strand
GCCTGAAAAATGAAAACAAAACGTCTTGCCTGAAGCTCAAATGGCGGCAGGTCTGCTTTTTTATGCCCAAATGGGCAAAAATGTCCAAAAAAATGGGGGCTCAAAGATCTTGAACAAATGTCAAGTCTTTGAGCCCTTTCTTAGGAGCTATTTCTTTACAGCTCCTTTTTGGTTGTCTCAACCGTTGATATCCAATGCTTCGCAGACCATGTCGCGGATCATCGGATGCAGGATATGATATGCAAAATTGCAGCTGAGCAAGTGCATGCTGTAGAACAGGGCCAGTTCATTTTTTCTGTCGACCAATGCGTACATTCCGGTCGCGCTGTCCCATCCGAACTCACCGACGGAGGTGCGTCCGAATGAATAGTCGGGATTCATATGGGCTCTGCCGCATAACCCCCAACCGTATCCGAACAAACGGCTCAACTGTCCGACAAAATCGTTGTGCGCATCAGCCCCCAGTCTGTTGACTTCCATCTGGGCGATCGTTTCCGGCTTCAGCAGTCTGTATCCGTTTAAAGTGCCGCCTAGAGACAACGCGGTCAGCAGTTTTATGTAGTCGTCCACTGTCCCGATGAGACCTCCGCCACCGCTTTCAAAACCCGGGCAGAGCGGATCATTGACATTGGGGATCTGAACATTAGTTCCGGTTCCTGGCACAAATGCAAACAGATCGCAAAAACGGGCGTTTTGCTCTTCAGTGGTCTGGAAACCCATGTCACTCATATCCAGCGGATCAAAAATGACTTTTTTCATGTATTCGCCCAAGCGCATGCCAGAAGCGACTTCAATGACAGCCCCCAGGACGTCGTGACAAAGACTGTATCTGAAGTGAGAACCCGGTTCGAACAAGAGGGGCTTTTCGGCCATTGCCCTCATGACGCTGACGGTGCCTGCATTGGGTTGGGTTGCCGCACGGACAATCGTTTCGTGTCCTGTGTTGTAATCCATGCCGCCGGTCATCGTAAACAGATGGATCACGCGGAGCGTTTCCGTGCAGGGAACCAAATTCCCTTTGGAGTCAAATTTCTTGATGTTGGCATATTCCGGAAGATATTTTGAGACCGGGTCTTCCAGGGAAAGCTTTCCCTCTTCCACAAGGCGCATGGCACAAGTGCATGTAAAGATCTTGGATGCTGAATAGAGCCGGTATACCGCTTTCGGAGCCAGAGGCTTTTTCTGGGCCGCATCTGCGAAGCCTGCACAATGGCGGTAAACGGTTTTTCCTTTCCAGGTCACAATGATGTCGTTGCCCGGGATGCCGCATTTGTATAACGAGTCCTGAAACTGAGTTAACTTTTCAAAGTCCATGATTGATTTCCTCTCTCTTGAATCCGTTCGAAACGGTTAAGCCATTATCGGAGACAATTCGCCGTCGAACATTTTGTATCTGACATCTGCCTGAGCGGCCAGTGTTTCGTCGTGCGTGACCATGACCAGCGTCATCCCGATCTCCTCTCTCAAACGAAGGAGCAGCTCCATGACTTCGTCTGCGTTGGCTCTGTCCAGGTTGCCTGTGGGCTCATCCGCAAATACGATCTGAGGCAGATTGATCAGGGCGCGGGCGATGGCGACACGCTGCTGCTGTCCCCCGGACAATTCACTGGGCAGATGATTCAGTCTGTCCCGCAATCCGAGTGCGTCGACCAATTTTGAGAGGTGCTCTGCATACGATATCTCTTCTTTTCTGGAGAGCATCGTCGGGATCAGGATATTTTCCAACGCCGTAAACTGCGGAAGCAGATTATGACTTTGGAAAATCATACCCAACTGCTCACCTCGGAAGCGCGCCAACTGGTCGGGCTTCATTTTCGTGATATCGTGCCCGCGGATAACGACCGAACCGGCATTTGGCCTGTCAAGCCCTGCGCAGATATGCAAAAAAGTGCTCTTGCCGGATCCGGACGGCCCGATGATGGACACGAAAGAACCCTCCCGGACTTCGATCTTGGCCCGGTTGACAGCGGTGACCACTGTATCGTATTGCTGATATTGCTTGACGACATCAACGGTTTCAAGAATGATGCGATCACTGTTGATTGCCATAAGTTACACCTCCAGTCGATGATTGGATAAAAGCGTCTGCTTGTGTCTGTATTTCAAGTACGGGATGAAGGCAGACAGAAAACCGCATAGGACAGAGAGTCCTGCGCAGAAGAGGACCTGCCAGAGCGGAAGATCGAATGTATATCCGAATCGTTCCGTGAATCCCCAGGACGGAAGTACGGTCCGGCCCATCCAGAAAATGAAATAGTTCAACCCGTATGCCAAGGCAAATGAGAGGGCTAGTGCGACAAAAGCCGTCATCAGTCCGTTGTAAATATGAGTGCGTCGGATCTGCCTGCGTCTTGCACCCAGGCTTTCCATCATTTCCCACTCGGAATTGCGCCGGTTGAAAAAAAGGATCTGCGAGAAGAACCAGACCAGCGGTGAAAAAACGAGGAGAGCAAAAGCTACGATTTGGATCAGGTAAGTCATGCCGCCCTGTCCTGCCAATAGCCGGTTCAGCACGGCCTGGTTGGCCGTTTTGGACCAGTTGTTATAATCTTTGAGAACAAAAGTGATATTCCGGTTCAGTTGATCGATATCGGGCAAAGACGCATCGGAAGTGGGATATATTTCCAAAGTGGTGGCGATAGGCCAGGATTTGGTGAATTGAGTATACAGATCGTTGCTGACGACTGCTGACAGGTAATTTTCCGTTTCAAGATCATGTATGACGGCAACGAGAGTGAGAGCTGTGTAATCGAATTCGTATCTGCCCAACTGCTGATTCAGTATTTCACGGTCTGTGAAAAACATCGTCGTGTCGGCAGATGCGCCTTCTTTTGTGACGATTTTGTTACGTGAGTCATATTGCGGAAGCGCAACATAGACAGTGTCCCCGGGTTTAAACGTGAACGCTCTCGAACCGGCTATCGATTCGCTCAAAATCACAGCATTTTCGGTTGTAAGGAGCAACTCAGGATCTCCCTCGATCTGATCTCCGAATTGCTTTATCAGATCTTGGATGTACAGACGGCTGCCGGCCACAAACGTGAACCGGTTAAAAGCAATCGGATGATTTGCCACTTCAGATGATGAAACGATCAAGGAGTCTGCGTTCAAGGCTTTGCCGGGAGGCAACAGCATATGTGCCAACAGTCCCGGAGCATATTCGCTGACTTTAAAACCCACACGGTCCACGTTTTGTAAGGCCGAAAGATCAGTAATCAGTTCATCGATCGCGTCAATGTATCCCTGGGCAGTTGACTCCTTCATTCTGGTTGTCGAGGTTTTGATGTTTTCGCTCAATGCTAAAGTGAATTCGGACCGGGCAGATTCAGCCCGAGTGTTCTGCATCCGGGCAATAAACAGAGCGCAAAGAAAAGCAGAGGTGAAGAGAACTGCTCCTGAGATCAGCAGCGCATAATACTTCCTGAATCGGACGAAGGAGATCCGCTCGTAGGCAGAAGGAAATTTTCTGAACAGAATGTTTTTGGAATTTCTGGGGGAACTGGCAAAAGAAGAATTGTCTGCAGTCCGAATCAATTCCAGAGGTGTTTTCTTAATGAGCGAGCGGATAGGGAAATAAGTGGCTCCTGTGATGATCAAAGCGAGCAAAGCCGGTACAATCAAAAGTCCCCAGAATGAAAATGAGAAGGGCACGTTTAGTTGTGCATACAGAATAGCGGAGATGCCGATCCCGATGAGGGCTCCCGGGATAAATGAAAGGATGCCGACCGCGGCCAATTCGCTGGAAGCAGTCCCGTAGAGTCTTTTGAAATCTGCGCCGCAAGTCATATAGACGCCGTACATGAAGGAAAAATGCTTCAGCCGGATGGTGTAAAGCCACATGAGGATCAGAACGGAAAATACCGTCGTGACAAAGCAGAGCGCAACGGATTCCCATATGATCCCCGGTTTATATTTGGCATTGAAATCGTACAGCGGAGAATAGGTTACTGTCGCTCCGGGAAGCTTTCTCAAATAGTTGAATTCAATATTCGCAGCACTGCGTTTGAGGGGTTGCGCGACCTTTATCCATGCCGTGTAAGTGCCGTCAGAAGCTCTTTCAAACCGATATGAATCGAGGTCATGATCTTCCAGCGTTTCTGCTTGCCCCAGACTGTTGTAGAGCGTGGCATAGGCATATTCATTCAGATTTCTGACCTCGATATGGTAGTCGTAGTTCGTAGAAATCGTCTGATAGGCATTGACTCTTCTGACATGGGATGCGATCAGAGCAGACCACAAAACAGACTGGATCGCGATGAGCGCCAGAAAGAAACAGAGGTATTCAGTTTTGCTGTGAAGCACGGTTTTCATGCCCTGCTTCAAAAACGATTGGATGGATCTGAACAGTCGTTTCATTTTCTTTCCTGTTTTTGTGTCGCTTTGTTTATTGCTTTATTTACATCATAAAAGAAATATGATATACTTCATGGGTGAGGTTTTTATGTTTTTTTTGGTTTTGTCTGATTCACACGGAACGCCCAATTTGATCAAGCGGGCGTGGAATATCCAGGTCTCAGTTCCTGACGGAATCATTTTCCTCGGAGACGGATTGCGTGACCTGTGGGCTTTTTCGGAAGAGAAGCCTTCTGTGCCGATTTTTGCGGTCCGGGGCAACTGCGACTGGACAGGGTCGTTGCCGAACGGCCAGCTCGTTCCGATTTCCGACACATACACCTTTGAAGGCGTCAGAGTTTTTTCGGCGCACGGTCACACGTATTCGGTCAAAGCCGGGACCGATTCATTGCTGAAAGCGGGCTCCCGCGCCAAAGCGAATGTGATTCTTTACGGGCACACGCATATTCAGGAAACGCATTGGGAGAATCCGGACGGCGAAGCCATTCAGCTATGCAATCCCGGGAGTCTCAAAGACAACGGAGAATTTGCTACGCTGACGCTGCAAAACGGGCAGGCTCTGATCGGTCTGGGACAGCTTACAGACATATTTTAAATGTATTATAACAAAAATCCTACCGACGGTAAAGATAACTTTTCACATCCGTGCTTTTTGGGAAGACAATCCTGATATGACAGGTGAAAAAAGCCGAATCCTTCATCACAGAACAGATTCGGCACGGTAATTTACATTTGTCGGCAGATCTTACGGATCGGGGTTGGCGGCACCGTCAGTTTCGGCCTTTGAACCCTCGTAGAGTTGAGAATACAGATCCGGATCGTTTTTGGCTGCTTCAACGGCCTGCCAGTATGCAGCCATGACGGTTTTTTCAACATATTTCCGAAAATCATAAGTGATAGGATGCGCTACATCGCGGTAACCATCATCACCGACTCTTTTGCTGGGCATCACGACGAAATATCTTTCACGGGCGCAAATCACTTTGATATCGTGAACGACCAGTTGATTGTCAAATGTCGCGGAGATAATAGCTTTCATAGGGCTTTCTTCAAACAGTTTTCGGATTCTAAGGTCTGTGATCTGCATATCTGTACCTCCGGTAACGTGAGGATTTTACACTATAATTGTTAAAACGAAAAAAACAAAGTGTAACTTTTTTGTGAACAAAACGAATAATTATGCCTAAATATGCATAATTTTTCTTCGAAGAATCAGTAGAGGATAATGTCATGGCAACTCCCAATACGCACTACGGAAGAGATCAGATCCAAGCGATGCTGAAAAACGTCGATTCGCTGTTTTTTATCGGCATCGGCGGCATCAGCATGTCTTCGCTTGCCCGCTTGTCAGCGCATCGTGGATTCCGCGTGGGCGGTTCAGATCACACAGACAGCGCGATGAATCAGGAGTTGCGCAAAGAGGGCATTGAAATATTTATAGGACATGAAGCGTCTCATCTGAATTCGTACGGTGCCGTCGTCTATACGGTGGCCATCTCCGAAGATAATCCGGAATACAGGGAGGCCATGCGCAGAGGGCTGCCGATGTTTTCAAGAGCGGACTATCTCGGATACATCATGTGTGATTACAAAAACAGGATCGGCGTTTCCGGAACGCACGGGAAAAGTACGTGCACATCTATGCTGGCCCAAATCTTTATTCAGGCACAAAAGGACCCGACGATTCTGTCCGGCGCGATCCTGAAGCATATGTCCGGGGCCTATCGGATCGGACAGAACAGGGAATTTTTCCTTTTCGAAGCATGTGAATATATGGATTCGTTTTTGGATTTTTCTCCCAGCCTGGCAGTCGTATTGAATGAAGAATATGAGCATGTCGATTACTTCAAAACGATGGAGCAAGTCCGGACTTCTTTCAGAAACTTTACCGAAAGAACGAAGCTGTTTGGCGGGAGCGGCGAAGCTGTCGTCAACGGCGATGATAAAGAAACGATGCGTTCTCTCGAAGGTTTTGACGGCCACATCATAACATACGGAATTGAAAACCCGGCACAGTACAGGGCCAGACATATTTCGTACAGAAACGGTTTTCCGGATTTTGATGTGCTGAAAGGTGAGACTCCCTACGGCCATCTGACATTGCGCATACCGGGATACCACAATATTTACAATGCACTTGCCGCGATCACGGTTGCGGATCTGAAAGGTCTGGACAGCCGGGACGTGTTGACCGCCTTGAGTGAGTTTACCGGAGCCGAGAGGAGGATGCAGTTCAGAGGCAAACTGGACGGGATCCCCGTATATGACGACTACGGCCATCATCCGACGGAAGTCGAAGCAACGCTGAATGGCATGACGCATTTGGGCTTTCAGCGGATCATCTGTGTTTTCCAGCCCCATACGTACAGCAGACTGGCGCAATTGCTTGACCGATTCGTCAAAGCTTTGAATGTTGCGGATGAAGTCTTCCTGGATGACGTTTATGCCGCACGGGAAAAGAATACGTTCGGGGTGGATTCGAAAGTGCTTGCTCGACGTTTGGGCGAAAAAGGTCACTATCTGGGAAGCAGAGAAAAGATCGCGGAAGAAGTTCGGAAAGTTTTGAGACCGGGCGACGCATTGGTGATCATGGGTGCGGGAAGCATCGAGCAGATTTTTGACATTTTGCCACTGACCGATAGACCAGAAGAGGATAGAAAATGATTGAAAAAGCCAGTTGGATCGCGTGCGGAACTGAACCGGCGCTTCCGGTTATCGTTAAAAAATTTACACTGGAAAAGAAACCTCAGAGCGCGACCATTGAGATCACAGGATTAGGTTTCTTCCAACTCTATATCAACGGCAAGCGGGTCTCTGATGATTTGCTGGTCCCGTGTCAGTCTGATTACTCACCGAGAGATTATTCCGGGCTGTTGTATCCTTTAAGTCCCAATCCGACCTATCGCGTGTACTATCTGTCGTATGAGATCGGACACCTGCTTTCTTCAGGCGAAAACAAATTCGAGATCATGCTGGGAAACGGATGGTATCGTCAGACGGAACGGGTCGTAGAGGGGAAAATGGACTACGGAGACAGGCTTCTGGCCCGTTTCTGCGCGGAGATTTTGACCGAGAACGGAAAGCAGACCGTCATGAGCGACGGGACAGAATCCTACTATTTGAGCCATATCATCTATAGCCAGCTGTTCATCGGAGAGATCCATGATGCGAGACTTGCAAATAAACAGCATGTGATGAAATCTGTTGAACTGGTCGACGGACCACAAGGCGTGTTGACGCTTCAGACATGTCCGACGGACAAAGTGATCCGGACGGTCATGCCGGACGTGGCCGCCGTTCTGGACGACAGGATCGTATATGATGCCAAGGAAGTCATGAGCGGCATTCCGGTCGTCCATGCCTCGGGTCCTTCAGGTTCCGTGATCAGGATACAGTATGGCGAACTGCTCAATGAAGACGGGTCCATCAACTTCGAATCGACCGGAAGTCATCATGTTTGCGGTTCCGGAAGACCGCAGATCCAGGAAGACGTCTTCATTTGCGATGGAACGACCACGGTTTTCGTGCCCCGGTTTGTGTGGCACGCTTTTCGGTTTTTCTCGGTAGAGGGCAAAAATTGCGAGATCGTGATCAGCGAAGTCCATTCCAATATCGAGCGTCTTTCCACCTTCCACAGTCCCAGCGAGGGATTGTATTATCTGTATTCGACCTACATGGCGACCCAATTGACAAACATGCACTGCGGGGTTCCTTCGGACTGCCCTCACAGGGAAAGATTGGGTTATACCGGAGACGGACAGTTGACCGCCGAGGCCGCCATGCTGCTTTTAAACAGTAAATCGTTTTACAAAAAATGGCTCCAGGATATTCTGGACTGTCAGGACAAGAAAACCGGGCACGTGACCCATACCGCTCCTTTTATGGGCGGAGGCGGAGGTCCTGCCGAGTGGGGCGGAGCCATTGTCGAAGTCACGTACCGTTACTGGCGGCAATACGGGGAACTCGACGTTTTGCAGCGCGCTTATCCGGCCATGCTGAAATGGCGGGATTATATGCTGACCAGAACAGATAACGATCTGATCGTCAGGGAAGAAGAAAAAGGCTGGTGTCTGGGTGACTGGGCTTCCATGCAAGGTCCGGAACTGCCGGAACCGTTTGTAAATTCCTGCGCTTTTGTTCATCAGCTGACTCATCTTTCGGGAATGGCTGAGGTCCTGGGCGATGCGCGGGAGGCCAAGAAGATCCAGGCGCAGGCTGAGCGGATTCGGAAGGCCATTCATCGTACATTTTATGAGAGAGAAACCGGCAATTATTGCGGAGGTCGGAAAGCAGCAAACGCGTTTGCTTTGGATATTCTTTTGAACGAGGATCCGCGAACCCTGACCAATCTCGCAGAATATTATGACGAGCACCCCGTTTTCGACTCGGGATTTTTCGGTACGGACAAACTGATCGATGTCCTTTTCCAGAACGGGTATGCCGATGTGGCTTACAAGATTCTTTCCAATCGGGAAAAAGGTACATTCCTCTACTTGAAAGATCAGAAAGCCAGCACTCTGTGGGAATATTTCGACGGCAGAGGATCCCACTGCCATCCTGCATTCGGAGCATGTGTCCGCTCGCTGTTCAGGCATATCCTCGGCATCCGTCAAAACCCCGGAAGCTGCGGATATCAGTCAGTTTATATCGAACCCAAGATCCCGAAAGAGCTGGACAGTGCTTCGGGTTCCATCGTGACTCCTGAAGGACCGATCGTGGTTTCGTGGCGGATCGAACTAGGGCAGTTAATCGCACATATTAAAGTCCCCCAAAGTGCCCATGCAGAGTTCAGATTCCAGGGGACGGTAACACCATTGCACGGTGGCGACAATCGGCTGGAATTGGCTTTACCCGAAGAGCCATAGCGTTTCAGTCATGTTAATGTCGGGGGAGAATCCGACCCCGTGCGTGATTTTCTGTTTTGTCACAGATTGTTCATCTTTTTGTGATAAACAGGAGCAAAGAACAGTTAAGGAGGTGCCTGAGTTTTGGATAATCAGTGGACAGTGAACACCGGAACAGGGACCTACATCGGAATAGATATCGGATCGACTACAGCCAAAATCGTCATTATCCAGGACGGGAAGACTGTATATTCAAAATATGAACGTCATTTTTCGCAGGTCCGGATCAAAACGCTTGAAATGATCCGGGAGGCCAAAAGCTATCTCGGCGAAACGCCTTTTGGCGTGTCTGTGTCCGGTTCTGCAGGATTGGGCATGGCGAAAGCGGCCGGACTGCCTTTCGTACAGGAAGTTTTTGCGACAGGCGAAGTTGTGAGGGAATTACAGCCTGATACAGGAGCTGTTATTGAACTGGGCGGAGAGGACGCCAAAGTCATTTTCTTCGACGGCGGCATGGATGAACGGATGAACGGGACCTGCGCCGGAGGTACAGGTGCCTTTATCGATCAGATGGCCACGCTTCTGAATGTGACCAACGAGGAGATGGATGAACTGGCCCTCAAAGCCGACCGGATCTACCCGATCGCATCCCGGTGCGGCGTGTTCGCCAAAACAGACGTTCAGCCGTTGCTGAATCAAGGAGCAAAAAAAGAAAATGTGGCGGCCAGTATCTATTATGCTGTGGTCAATCAGACGATCGCAGGGCTGGCACAGGGTAGAAGATTCAGCGGCAAGATCATGTTTCTGGGTGGACCGCTTTACTTCTGCAAGGGGCTTCGCAAAGCTTTTGTCGACGTTTTGAAACTGACTGACGAAACAGCGATATTCCCGGAATACGGACGTTTTTCGGTTGCCTTGGGAGCCGCTTTATTTGCATACAGAGACAAAAACGAATTCACATATGACACGCTGACAGAGGCGCTGGAGAGAAGTTTAGGCGTCAAGACCGAAACGGCTCACAACGAGCCCCTGTTCCGTGACGAGGCCGACTACCAGGCCTTTCTAGAAAGACATGCGAAAGCCGATGTGCCCATGGCGGATCCCGCCTTGTATTCGGGGGATGCCTATCTGGGTATCGACTGCGGGAGCACGACGACCAAGATGGTTCTGATCGGAGACCAGAACCAGATTCTCTATTCGTACTATTCCTCCAATCAGGGCAATCCCGTGGAAGTGATCAGAAAGTGCCTTTTGGAAGTCTATCAGATCATGGGCGACCATATCCGTATTGTCGGGAGTTCGGTGACCGGTTACGGGGAAGAACTGATCAAACATGCTTTTCATGTCGACAACGGAGTGGTGGAAACACTGGCTCACTTCACAGCAGCGCATTATTTCAATCCGGACGTCGATTTCATCCTGGACATCGGCGGTCAGGATATCAAATGCTTCAAAATCAAAAACGGGGCGATCGACTCCATTATGCTGAACGAAGCTTGCTCATCAGGCTGCGGTTCGTTCATTGAAACTTTTGCCAAGTCGATGGGCTATGACGCTGCCTCTTTTGCAAAACTCGGATTATTTGCTAAAGCACCGGTACAGTTGGGAACCAGGTGTACCGTGTTCATGAATTCTTCGGTCAAACAGGCGCAGAAGGACGGAGCGGAAGTCAGCGACATCGTTGCGGGCCTTTCCATGAGCGTGGTCAAGAACGCCATCTATAAAGTTATTCGGGCGCATTCTCCGCAAGAACTCGGGACGCATGTTGTCGTTCAAGGCGGAACTTTCTTGAACGATACGGTTCTTCGAAGCTTTGAAAAAGAGATCGGGCAAGAGGTAGTCCGCCCGCAAATCGCCGGTTTGATGGGTGCTTTCGGCGCTGCATTGTACGCAAAGGATCAGAGAAAAGAATCATCACAGCTTTTGAACAGGCAGGATGTTGAGAATCTGACGCATTCATCGAAATCCGCGACATGTCACGGCTGTTCGAACAATTGCCAGTTGACGATCAATATATTCAACGGCAATGAAAAGTTTATTTCCGGGAACCGCTGCGAAAAAGGTGCAGGAATGGCCCCCGGGTCCTACGAGATACTGCCCAATTTGCATGAATATAAGAGAGAAAAGATCGAGGCTCTGAAAGCGGATTGCGGAGAGGGGAGAAGAGGAACGGTCGGATTTCCGATGGCTCTCGGCATGTATGAACTGGCACCTTTGTGGCACAAGCTGTTTACCGAACTGGGCTTCCGTGTGGTTTATTCGGGCCATTCATCAAGAGAAATCTATTCCAAGGGCCAATACAGCATTCCTTCAGATACAGCCTGCTATCCGGCCAAAATCATGCATGGCCATGTCGAAGACTTGATTGAAAAAGGTGTCGATGCGATTTTTTATCCCGGATTGACTTATAATGTCAACGAGAAAGCGGGGGATAATTACTACAATTGTCCTGTCGTGGCATACTATTCCGAGTTGCTGGCAGGGAACATGGAATCGCTCAAAAACGTACGGTTCTGGTATCCGTATTTCAATTTGAACAATGAAAAAATGATGCAGAAGCAGTTCTTTGATTTCATCATCAAAGAAGGCATTGATGTGTCCAGATCTGAGGTAAACAAGGCTGTTCACAGCGGTTTGGAATTCTATCGGAATTGGATGGAGGACATTCGCAGAACAGGCAGCAAGGCTATTGCGGAATCCAGAGAGAAGGGTCGCCCGATCATGATTTTGGCAGGTCGACCTTATCATATCGATCCGGAAATCGGACATGGGATAGACAAATTGGCCAACTCGTTAGGTTTTACAGTTTTAAGCGAGGACAGTGTCGCAGAGCTTGCACCACCTGTTGACGTGCATGTACTGAATCAATGGACCTACCATACCCGTTTGTACCGGGCCGCCAAATATGCGACCGAAAACGAGGATGTACAGTTGGTACAGCTGGTTTCCTTCGGTTGCGGTGTCGATGCGATCACGACGGATGAAGTCCGCTCGATACTTGAGGAAAAGGGAAAATACTATACGCAGATCAAAATTGATGAGATCACGAATTTGGGCGCTGTCCGAATCCGGTTGCGCAGTTTGATCGGTGCAGTTGAAGCTTCCCGGAAATTGAAGGAACAGGGGTGATTATATGGGAAAACAAAAAATCATCCCGAAAAACTGCGAGGCAGAGTCTTGCGCTGACTGCCGGCTCAGATGCGACAAACGAGAAACGACCCGGGCTGTTTTCACCAAAGAGATGAAGGCAACTCACACGATTCTGATGCCGAATATGCTGCCCATCCATCTCGAACTTGCGTGCAGAGTGCTTCGGATTTACGGCTACAATGCGGTATTGATGGAATACGGCCTTCACGGAGACAGCAGAAAAGTCATTGATGCGGGGTTACTCAATGTCCACAATGATATTTGCTATCCGGCCCAATTGATCATAGGACAGATGCTGGAAGCATTGCAGAGCGGAGATTACGACCCTCATAAAATCGCTTTTCTCTATCCTCAGACAGGAGGCGGATGCAGAGCTTCCAACTATATCCATCTGGCCCGCAAGGCACTGAAAAAAGCCGGATATGACTATGTTCCTGTCATTTCCGTAAACTGCGCCGGATTGGAGAAAAATCCCGGTTTTACGGTATCTGCGCGGGAACTGAGGGACATCATGTACGTTCTCTATTACGGAGATCTGCTCATGTGTCTGGTCAATCAGTCCAAACCCTACGAGATAGAAAAAGGTTCTGCTGATGCACTTGCGTCACGGTGGGTCGATACGATCATAGACGACATATCCCATTTGCGGATGAGTAAAAGGCACATTCGGCAGAATTATATCCAGATCATCAAAGACTTTGAGGCCCTGCCGAAAACCAATGAGAAAAAGGTCAGGGTCGGGATAGTCGGCGAGATCTTTGTCAAGTTTTCACCTTTGGGCAACAACGAACTCGAAAAATACCTGATCGCCGAAGGTGCAGAACCTGTTTTGGCCGGATTGATGGATTTCATCATGTATTGCGTGGCAAACATGAAGTACGATTATGCCTATTACGGCATCAAGAGGGGAACGGCCCTGATCGGGTCAATGATCTATCCGTATCTGACGAAAAAGCAGAAAGAGATTTCAGAACTGATTACTCAATATAGTTCGTTCCGGCCGATGCCGCTGTTCCCGCATACAGAACAGTTGGTGGACGGGGTGATCTCTCATGCGGTCAAAATGGGCGAAGGGTGGCTTTTGACGGCAGAAATGCTGGAGCTGGCCGACATGGGCATCGAGAATATCGTTGTCACGCAGCCTTTCGGATGTCTGCCCAATCATATCGTCGGAAAGGGAATGATGAAACCGGTGAAAGAGCGGTGCCCAGACGTCAATCTGGTTGCGATCGATTATGACGCAGGGGCGACCAGGATCAATCAGGAAAACAGACTGAAGCTGATGCTGGCAAATGCCAGACAATTGATGGAGAAACACAACGGAGTTGAATAATATGGAAAAAACTATTGTCGAACCCAGAACACTGCCCGGGTTCATGGAACTTCTTCCAGGGGAGCAACAAAAATTCGAACAGATTAAAAGCGTGCTTGAAAACGTTTATCGCCTGTACGGTTTTACACCTCTGGACACACCTGTTCTTGAATCTTCTGAGATCTTATTGGCAAAGGCAGGTGGCGAAACAGAAAAGCAGATCTATCGTTTCAACAAAGGCGACTCTGACCTAACGATGAGATTTGACCTGACCGTCCCGCTCGCCAAATATGTCGCGCTGCATGCTCCGGATCTTGCTTTTCCTTTCCGCAGATATCAGATAGGAAAAGTGTACAGAGGAGAGAGAGCACAAAGAGGACGTTTCAGAGAATTTTATCAGGCCGATATCGATATCATCGGAGACGGGAAACTCAGCATCTTTCATGATGCCGAGATCCCAAGTATCATCTACCATATTCTGACCAAACTGGGTATTGAAGATTTCGTGATCCGTATGAACAACAGAAAAATCCTGTCCGGATTCTTTGACATGATGGAGGTGCGGGACAGGACGGCTGATATTTTGCGCATTGTGGACAAGATCGACAAAATCGGGATCGAAAAAGTTCAAGAGGAATTGAAAGATCTGGGGGTAGGACCCAAAGCGTGCGAAAGCATCGTTGAACTGATTGCCTTCAAAGGGACCAAAGAACAGATTTTTGCAAAACTGGATACGTTTGCAGGGAAAAACGATCTCTTTGATGAAGGCTTGGCCGACATGAAGGCGGTCGTTGGGGCTGTCCGGGCCTTCGGATTGCCCGATACTCACTATACGATCGATTTGTCGATCGCTCGGGGATTGGACTATTACACCGGAACAGTGTATGAAACGACGCTACTGAAGCATCCTGAAATCGGCAGCATCTGTTCCGGAGGCAGGTATGACAATCTGGCTGAGTACTATACGAACAGAAAACTTCCGGGCGTAGGCATGTCGATCGGTTTGACGAGGCTGTTCTTTATCCTCAATGATAAAGAATATCTGAGCGGTTCAAACGGTTCTGCCGTGGATGTGATGATCATGCCCATGACGGATGATTTGGGCGATGCCATCGCGTTGTCTGAAAAGTTGAGAGCGGAAGGGATCAGAACCCAACTGTATCTGGAGAGCGGCAAGTTCAAGAGCAAGATGCATTATGCTGACAGGATGGCTGTTCCTTATGTTATTTTCCTCGGAGAGGATGAGATCAAGGAAGGTCTGATCTCGTTGAAAGACATGACGAGCGGAGATCAGTCAAAAATGGATTATACAGACTGCGTAGCCCGTTTAAAAGAACGGATCGCACAGTCTTCAGACAAGCCTATCGTTCAGATGTAATAAGAGAAAACACGGGAGTACCAAGCATTCGGTAACGATTCTTGATACTCCCGTTTGTCGTGAACTACTCATGACTAAAGTCACGAGCTTCGTGTTGGGTTACCAAACACGGGGTGGACACACACCCACTACTCCCTGTTACGGGAACTACTTTATGATTGTGCATATTATACCTCGACAACACCTCTGGGGTTGCGTTTTGCTGATCGGTTCAGATCGGTGAATTTGCAAACGGATACGGACTTTGTTAGGTAAGAGAAGTCCTGAATATTTTCAAATATCCTCTCGGCAGCTTTTCTCCCAATGTTCG
>JAEEGL010136251.1_pt1 | contig 15347 bp, 13 predicted proteins | sample 9134231 | NCBI WGS metagenome assembly JAEEGL01 (sample SAMN16246548, study PRJNA631951) | gut metagenome | biome: gut microbiome; feature: rumen; material: fiber-attached | host: Bos | place: Iran: Karaj | collected 2018-10 | reverse complement strand
GGGATCGCCCTTGCGGCGTCCCTCGCTCCCGCCTCCGCCCAGGAGTGGGAGCCGCTTTTCAACGGCAAGAACCTGAAGGGATGGAAACAGGTGACGGGCAAGGCGAAATACAAGGTCGAAAACGGCATGATCGTCGGCATTGCACAGGACAGTCCGGTCAATTCCTTCCTTGCTACGAAAAAGGAGTATTCCGATTTTATCCTGGAGTTCGATTTCATGACGGAAGGATTCAACTCGGGCGTCCAGCTCCGGAGCCATCTGGATACGGAAAAGGGAAGGGTCTACGGCTATCAGTTCGAGATCGACCCGAGCGATAGGAAATGGACCGGCGGCATCTATGACGAGGCCCGTCGCAAATGGCTGTACACCCTTAAGGAAAAGCCTGGCGCCCAGGCGGCCTACCGGGAGGGATGGAATTCCGCCCGGATCGAGTGCATCGGGAACCACATCCGCACTTGGGTGAACGGCGTTCCCTGCGCGAATCTCATCGACGACGTCGACCGGGGCGGGTTCATCGCTCTTCAGGTCCATAGGGTCAGTCCCACGCTTTTCGGAACGAAAGCTTGCTGGAAGAACATCCGCATCCTGACCAGGGACGTGGAGAAATTTGCGACGCCGAGCCCTGCGCCTGTCGTCAACTGCATCGCCAACACGCTGACTCCGCAGGAGGTCGCGGAAGGATGGACCCTGCTCTTTGACGGAAAGACCGCGAACGGCTGGCAGAGCGCCCGCCCGAAGATGAACGGAAAGTTCCCGCATGAAGGCTGGAGCATCGAGGACGGCGTCCTCTTCGTCCACCAGGGCGACGGTGGCGAGAGCGTCAACGGCGGGGATATCATCACGACCCGCAAGTACCGCAATTTCATCCTCAAGGTCGATTTCAAGATTACGGAAGGCGCCAACAGCGGAATCAAGTACTTCGTCGATCCGTTCATGAACACGGGCCCCGGCTCTGCCATCGGCTGCGAGTTCCAGATCCTGGACGACGAGCGCCATCCCGATGCCAAACTCGGCGTCAAGGGCAACCGAACCCTGGGGTCGCTCTACGACCTGATCCCGGCCCCGCACGGAGATTGGGAGAAGGATACGATCGACGGGTGGAGCACGGCGATGATCGTTGTCGACGGGAATCACGTCGAGCATTGGCTGAACGGGCATAAACTGCTTGAGTACGAGCGTAATACACAGATGTGGGACGCGCTTGTCGCCTATAGCAAGTATAAGAACTGGCCGAACTTCGGCAATGCGGAAGACGGTTACATCCTCCTGCAGGACCACGGTTTCAAAGTCTCCTACAAGAATATCAAGATTAAAGTCCTGTAGCGATGAAAGATACGCTGATTACCGCCCGTCGGAAAAAAATAGAGCTGGTGACGCTGGGGGTCTGTTTCCTGCTGGCTTTCCTGCTGAACCTGGGCTGCATCCTGTATTACGGGACTTCCTTCTCCGAGCTGGGGTCCCAGCTCGGGTATGTGACGGTCATCGCGGTTGCGTTCTATCTGATCTGGACCGGTATCCGGCTGATAATCTGGCTATTCAGGAGGAAGTAGAGAGAAAATGGAGTGGATCTACAGCACCCGGAATCCGGATATCCCGACGGGTTATTCCCGGATCGACGCCATGCATACGCGCTGTGAGATCCTCCTGCCGCGGATGGCTGAGAACGACGCCCGCGCCCTGGCCGAGGCTGTCTGGGAGATGGTCCGGAAAGCGGATGAGCGGTACAACCGGTTCGCTCCCGGGAGCGTCCTTTCCCGTCTGAACCGGACCGCCGGAAAAGAGGAAGTCGAGGTGGATGAGGAGATGTTCCTCATCCTGGAACTCTGCGATACGTTCCGGAAGGCGACGCTGGGCTATTTCGATGTCTCCGTCCATTCCGCTTCGCGTTCGGGAGGCGGTTCCTGGATCCTGGATCCTGTCCGGCATACCGTCCGTTTCCCGCGGGAAGGGATGTCGCTGGATCTCGGGGGATTCGCCAAGGGGTTCGTCCTGGAACAGGCTGCCAGGGCCGTCGCCGCGGAAACCGGCTGCGCCATCCTGTCCTTCGGTGGCAGTTCCACGGCCGCCGTCGGGATCCATCCGCTCGGAGAGCCCTGGCCGGTATCGGTCGCCCATCCGTACTATCCCGGGAGGACGGCCCATACCTTCCGCCTGCAGGACGGGAGCCTGTCGGTTTCCGGCAAGGATCCGCGGGGAAGGGGGCACATCATCGATCCTTCGACCGGCAATACTGTGGAGAAAGAAGGGTTCGTCGCCGTCACGGGACCCTCCGCCATGGTTACGGAAGTCCTTTCGACCGCCCTCTGGGTGGCTCCCGAGGTGCGGAGGGGCGAGATCCTGTCCGGTTTCGAAGGATATCAGGCCTGGGACATCCTGTGCCTGACTGACGGCAATACGAGGATTATGAAGATATGAAAGATACAATGACACGCAAGGATTTTTTGTCCGGCCTCGCCTTCGGCGGGACGACCCTCGCCCTTTTCCCCTGGCTGGCGTCCTGTACGCCCGAGGCGCGGAAACAGACGGCGGGGGAAAAAGCCCGTCTCGGCATCATCGGAACGGGTTCGCGGGGTAGATTCCATCTGGCCAACCTGCTGCTGGATCCTTCGGCTGAGATCGTCGCGCTCTGCGATGATTTCGAGCCGCACCTCGACGAAGCGTCGGCGAGGTGCCCCGGGGCGAAGCGTTATGCCGATTACCGGAAACTTTTGGAAGACAAGGAGGTAGAGGGAGTCATCATCTGCACTCCGCTCTCCTTCCACGCCGCGATGACCCTCGACGCCCTCGCCGCGGGGAAACACGTTTTCTGCGAGAAGGCGATGGCCCATTCCCCGGAAGAGCTCAAGTCCATGTACGACGCCTGGAAGGCGGAAAACCGGGTCCTGATGGTCGGGCAGCAGCGCCTGTATGACCCCAAGTACGTCCGCGCCATGGAACTGGTCCGCGGGGGTGCGATCGGGGAGGTCGTCGGAATCCGGAACTACTGGTACCGGAACAATGACTGGCGCCGGGAAGTCCCTTCGCCGGAGTTCGAGCGCAGGATCAACTGGCGGCTCTACCACGCCTATTCGAGGGGATTGATGACGGAACTGGCCTGCCACCAGCTCCAGAACGGTTCCTGGGCGATGGGAGGCATCCAGCCGGAGTTCGTGACCGGAACCGGCAGCATCCGGTTCTGGAAAGACGGCCGGGAGGTCTTCGACAATGTCGCCGCGATCTACCAGTATCCGAACGGGGTCCATATGACCTTCGAGTCCATCATCTCCAACAAGCATTTCGGGATGGGCGAGCAGATCCTCGGCTCCGAGGGAACGATCGACCTGGTCCGGGGCGTGATGTACAGCGAAGCCCCCAGGCGCCGTTCCGGCATCCGCCAGCTCCTCGACCAGATCGAGCAGGGGGTCCTTTCCAACTCCGCTTTCGCGGGGACGTCCTGGGCGACGGAAGAGGCCTCGACCGACAAGGGCATCCGCTTCATCGACAATGTAACCGTCAATGACGGAGCCAGTTCCGTCGGCGCAGCCGGCGACGGGTCCGTCGAACTGATCCATGCCTTCTGCCAGGCCGTAATTACCGGCGTCCAGCCGGAAACCATCGTCGAAGAGGCCTGCTGGTCGACCCTGCTGGCCCTTCTCGGCGACCGGGCGACCCGGGAAGGCGGACGCGTGGAAATCCCGAGGTCCCTGGACGAACTCTCATAAACAAAAATACGATGGAGGCTGAGAAAACCGTAGTTATATCCAAGGGCGGATCCCTCGCCGAACTGGTCCTCCCGGATCTCCGGGACGGGCTGTACCGGGGCGTCCGCTTCGATCATTCCGGCGTCTTCCGGGAGATCCGATGCGGAGGCCGGGTCTATTCCGACCGCTGGCTGGAGGGAGAAGAGGACCCGTACCGGCACGACAATGTGACCGGCCCGGCGGAAGAGTTTTCCGAAATCGGCTATGACGAAGCCGCCCCCGGGAGTCCTTTCCTGAAAATCGGCGTCGGAACCCTTTTGAAGGCTGACGACGCCCCCTATGCGTTTACCTCTTCCTATCAGGTTCATAATCCGGGAGAGAGGTCCGTCCGGATCCGGGAAGACGGCGTGCTTTTCCGGCATTTCCTCCGGGATGGAAAGTGGGGGTATGATTATGAGAAGGAGGTCTTCTGGGAGGAGGACGGCTGTCTCTTTTTGAAACACCGGCTTTGCAATACGGGCACCGTTTCCCTTTCCGGAACGGTCTACAACCATAATTTCTTCCCTTTCGCGGGTGTCGGGACGGGAACCGGTACGGCTGTCGACCTCCCGTTCGTTCCGACGGGGGAGTGGCGCCGCTGGCCCGGGGATTCGCCGGCCGCGAAACTCTCACCGGAAGGAATCCGGCTGGACGGGGACCTCGTCCCCGGGGAGAAAGTCTGCATCGAGTCCATCGTGCCGGCGGACGGTTCGGCCCTGCCGTACCGGTTCACGGTCCGAAGCGGTAAGGCGGGACTCGGCGTTGCCGTCTCCTCGGAAGCCCCCCTCTGCCGCCTCAAGGTCTGGGGCAACCACCGTGTCCTCTGTGTGGAACCGTTCACTCCCTTCGACTCGGCCCCGGGAGAGACCTTCGCCTGGACCCTCAAATATGAATTCATCTAATACCTTACCTTATGGAAAGAAGAAAGATACTCGTTATCGGCAGCAGCAATACCGATATGACAGTCAAGACACGGTCCATGCCCAAGCCGGGCGAAACGGTCGTCGGGGGTGTATTCACCTCCGGAGCCGGCGGGAAGGGTGCGAACCAGGCCGTGGCTGCCGCGCGTCTCGGGGGTGACGTCTCCCTCGTCTGCAAGGTTGGCCGCGATGTCTTCGGCGACAATGCCGTCAAAGGATATGAGGCGGAAGGCCTCGACACGTCCGGCGTCCTCCGGTCCGCCCAGCCTTCCGGCGTCGCCCTCATCACGGTCGACGAAAAGGGAGAGAACTGCATCGTGGTCGCACCGGGGGCCAATATGGACCTTACGGTCGATGATGTGGAGCGCTCGGCCGACCGGATCCGGGAAGCGGACATCCTGCTGCTCCAGCTCGAGATACCGGTCGCTTCTGTTTTGAGGGCCGCTGAAATCGCGTCCGAGGCAGGCGTCTGCGTGGTCCTGAACCCGGCCCCGTACGCCGAGGTCCCGGAGGAACTGTTCCGCCATGTCACCCTCTTCATCCCCAACGAGACCGAACTTTCGTCCTTCTCGGGCGTCGAGGTCACGGACGAGGCTTCCGCCGTCCGGGCATGCCGGGTCATGATGGACAAGGGCGTCTCGAAACTGATCGTCACCCTCGGTTCGCAGGGCTCCCTGATCTACGACGGGGTGAATCCGATCCATATCGATCCGGTTCCGGTCAAGGCCGTGGATTCCACCGCCGCGGGGGATACCTACTGCGGAGCGCTCTGCGTGGCCCTTTCCGAAGGGGAGGACCTTGTCAGCGCGGCGAATTTCGCAAGCCGTGCGGCCGCCCTTTCCGTGACCCGTATGGGCGCACAGTCGTCCATGCCGGGCAGAGAAGAATTAATTAATTAATCTTTCATAGCTATGTTTATCGTCAATACCTATGCCCTCGCCGTCGTCCTCTGTGTGGTGACGATGCTCTGCTGGGGCTCCTGGGGCAATACCCAGAAACTGGCCGCCAAGAGCTGGCGCTATGAACTGTTCTATTGGGACTATGTCATCGGAATGGTCCTTTTCGCCCTGTTGCTGGCCTTTACGGCCGGGTCCATCGGGACGGAAGGACGTCCGTTCCTCGCCGACCTCCGTCAGGCTTCGCTCGAGAGCGTGCTCTGGATCATGGTCGGAGGCATCATTTTCAACGCCTCCAACATCCTGCTGAGCGCCTCGACCTCGCTGGCGGGCATGTCCGTCGCCTTCCCGCTCGGAGTCGGACTGGCGCTGGTACTGGGTGTGTTCTTCAATTATATCGGGGGCGCGAAGGATGAGAACGCCTTCCTGCTGTTCCTCGGGGTTGCCCTCGTGGTGGTCGCCCTGGTCTGCAACGGAATCGCGTCCGGCCGCCGCGGCGCAGGGGAGAAGAACCCTTCCCAGAAGAAGGGAATCATCCTTGCCATCTGCGCCGGCGTGCTGATGTCCCTGTTCTATTCCTTTGTCGTGCGGGGTATGTCCCTGAACCTGAACAACCCGGATCCGGGCATGGTCACCCCGTATACCGCAATCGTACTCTTCACGCTGGGCGTCCTGGTGTCGAATTTCTGCTTCAACACGGTCGTGATGCGGAAACCCTTTGTCGGAGAGCCGGTTACGTATAAGCAGTATTTCGCAGGAGACGCCAAGACGCACCTCGTCGGCATGCTGGGCGGAGCGATCTGGTGCCTTGGTACAGCACTGAGCTACCTGGCTTCCGGCCGGGCCGGCGCTGCCATTTCCTATGCCCTCGGCCAGGGGGCTCCGATGATCGCCGCCATCTGGGGCATCTTCATCTGGAAGGAGTTCAAGGGCTCAAAGAAGCCGGTCGGCGGTCTCCTCGCCCTGATGTTCGTCTTCTTCATCGCCGGCCTCGCGCTCATCGTCATGGCCCGTTAAACCTGTGTGACATGAAAGCGAATATCCTTCTTCTCCCGGCCGCCCTTCTGCTTGCGGCGGCCTGCGCCCTTTCTTCCTGCCAAAAAGCTCCGGAGGGGCCCCAGACCCTGATTCTCGAGACCGACATGGGCAATGACATCGACGACGCCCTCGCCCTGGCGCTCTGCTACAAGGGGACGAACGACGGAAAGATCAACCTCGCCCTCGTCTCGAACCACAAGGCGAGCGAGACGGCTTCCGCCTTTATCGATATGATGAATACCCGTTACGGTTACCCGGACGTCCCGGTCGCCAAGTGCACGACTCCGGTCGTCAACAAGACCCGGGATTATACCGAGCCCGTGGTCCGTCAGGAAGAGGTCTCCTATCCCGTGAGCGGCCATTACGACGGATCCTATCCGGACCCGGTCGTGGAGTACCGCAGGATCCTTTCTTCCAGTCCGAACCGTTCCGTCGTGGTCGTTTCCCTCGGTTTCGGAACGGCCCTTGCGCAGCTCCTGGAGAGCGGTCCCGACGAGTTCAGCCGTCTCAATGGACGCGATCTCGTCAAGAAGAAAGTCAAGTATCTTTCGATCATGGCGGGCAGCTACGGCCCGGAGGACGACATTCCCGTCGGCGGAGTCCGCGACACCCTTTTCGACGCGACCAAGAAATCCGTGGAATACAATGTCAGGAACGACATTCCGGCCATGCAGAAGGTCTTTGCAGAGTGGCCCTCGCCGATCTATCAGAATCCTTTCCAGCTCGGAATCAAGGTTCTCTATCCGGGAGAGGCCATCTGGACCCGGCCGGGAGTCCTGGCGGACTCTTACCGTGCATACAAGCCGGAATGCTATGACCGTCCTTCCTGGGATGTCCTGTCAGTCGCTTTCGTGCTGCGTCCGGACCTTTTCACGGTCAGCGATCCCGTCACCGTGTCCGTGGACGAGAAGGGCTATACGAACGCCGTTCCGGGCGGCAACCACCGGATCCTGACGCTGACCCGCGACCAGATCGCCGCCCTGACCGAATATGAGACGGTCGAGACGGCCTCGTTCGACTGATGGAGATGAAAAGACTGCTTGCATTCGATCTCGACGGAACCCTGACCCAGCACAAGACACCGCTCTCTCCGGAGGCCACGGCCCTGCTGGACGCGCTCGGGAAACGATATGAACTGATTATGGTGGGGGCGGGCAACTGCCCCCGCATCTATCACCAGATGAACGATTATCCCATCGTCATCATCGGAAACTACGGGATGCAGGAGAGCCACATCGTAGACGGGGAATTCCGGATCGTCCGGGAGGATACCGCCCTGCCGGACAAGGCATTCTTCCTGGAAAAGACGGACTATCTCCGGAAGAAATACGGGTATACCGAATACAAGGGGGACCCGGTCGAGTTCCATGCGAGCGGCATGGTCACCTTCGGTCTCCTCGGGACGAAAGCGGACCAGGCGGACAAACTCGCTTTCGATCCGGACCGTTCCAAGCGGAGGGTGCTGTACCCCGAGGTCCTGGAAATTTTCAGGGATTACGCGGTCTACATCGGAGGCTCCTCTTCCTTCGATTTCGCGCCGAAACAGTACAATAAGTACGATGCGACGATGAAATACGCCTCCGAGCATGGTTACACGAAGGATGAGGTTCTTTTCATCGGGGATGATTTCGACGACGGAGGCGGGGACAGCCACATCCGTCTGAAGGGGATGGATTACATCCGGATCGAGGATTATACGAAGACTCCGGAGGTCCTTTCTTTCCTGTTGTGATGCAAGATTTCGGGGAGGAGCGGATTTAAAGGGTAGTTGATCAATCCAGAAGCGTATGAAAAAGATTCTTTTGATGATGGCTGCGGGAGGGCTGATGCTTTCCTGCGCCGTGATTCCCTCCACGGACGATCCTACCCCGGAAGTTACGGACAATGACCTTGTCCCGATAGAGCTCCCTGCGGGGACCCGGAGTTTTGTCGAGGGCGGGAATGACTTCGCTTTCAATCTCTTGCAAAGGGTTGAGAAAGGTACGGAGGGCAGTTTCCTGATCTCGCCGCTGAGTGTCGGGATGGCTTTCGGCCTGCTGGTCGAATCGGCTGAAGAAGGAGCCGTCCTGGACGCGGTGACGGAGACGCTCGGCTTCGGCAAGGGCGGACGGGAAAACATCCGCGCCTATTGCAGTACGATGATGGAAAGGCTGCCGGAGATGGACAAACTATCGAAGGTCCGTCTCGCCAATCTGGTCCTGACGAACCGGGATTTCGGCAAGACGAATGCCGCTTTCGAACAGATGGCGCTGGATTATTATGACGCTCTCGTCAAGAATCTCTCTTTCGGGCAGCCGAAGGTCATCGTCGACCTGGTGAACGCCTGGGCGTCGGAAAAGACGGAAGGGATGATCCCGGAGGCGATCAAGGAAAGCGACTTGAGTCCCCAAACGACTGCAGTGCTGGCCAATGCGCTGTATTTCAATGGAAAATGGACGAACCGGTTCCAGAAATCGGATACGGCGAAGGAGGATTTCACCCGGGAAGGCGGGAAGAGGGTCAAGGTCGACATGATGAAGCAGGAAGAGACCTTTTCCGCAGCCACGTGCAAGGAGGGGACGGCGCTTCGTCTGCCCTATGGAAACAAGGCTTTCGAGATGACGGTCATCCTTCCGAACGAGGGTGTCGGTGTCGATGGAATGGTCGCGAGGCTGGCGAAGGACCGCTCCTGGCTTTCTGACTGCAGCGCGGTCAAGACAGACCTCTGGCTTCCGAAATTCAAACTGTCCCCGATGCGGACGGAACTGAATGATATCCTGTCCGATATGGGGATGAGAGATGCGTTCTACGCGACCTGGCTGGATCTTCTGGACGGCGGCGGGGCGGAGTCTACGATCAGCAAGGTCTTCCAGACCGCTACGATCGATGTGGACGAGAGCGGAACGGAGGCGGCGGCCGTGACGGTCATAACGGCGAAGATCACCTCACCCGGTCCCGGTATGTCCGGTCCTCTGGTTTTCCATGCCGACCATCCGTTTATCTTCACCATTTCGGAGAGTTCGACCGGTGCCATCCTCTTCGCCGGCGTCTATCGGGGTGAGTAAACCTTACACCTCGGGATCCATCGCCGGAGCGATGCGCCAGATGCGGCGGGTGGAGGCGGTGACTTTGACGGAATCGTCGATGCAGCCTCCGGCGATCGCGATAATATGGCGGGAATCTTCCGCGGCCGTGTCATAGAAAAGCACGGCCGCTTTTTTTGCGGGCACCGGGACATGATGGTCCGTGAACCAATCCTGCAGTTTCTTCCGGCCCCGCATCCCCAGCGGGCGGATCCAGTCCCCGGGTTCCCATCCCCGCTCCGCCAGCTCTCCATGGACCCGGTCCGCGTCCAGGATCAGGATTCCGGAAGGCTGGATGACGCATTCCGTCCCGTCCCAGGGCTCTTCGACGACCTTGTACCGGATGGGCTCCGCTACGGGAGGGACGGCCTCTTCCGGATGCTCCCGCGTCCATTCCTCCAGGATTTCCTCCGCCGCTTCGAAACGGGCCATGTCCCGGGTCAGGGTGCGGAGAAAGGATGGATTGATTTCCTTGAAGATGGGGAAGACCCGGTTCCGGATTATATTCCTTTTATTCGTGTTTTCCCCGTTGGTCCGGTCCTCCCGGTAGGGGATGCCCTGCTCTTCGACGTAGCGGGCGATTTCTTCCCGCGTGAAGGACAGCAGGGGGCGGAGGAGGGGAATCCGTACGTCCGGAAGCGGCAGGTAACCGGAGGCTTTCATGCCGCAGAGTCCTTTCACTCCGGTGCCTCTCAGCAGGTTGAGGAGGAGGGTTTCGGCATTGTCGTCCGCATGGTGGGCCACGGCGACGGCCCCGTATCCGGACTCCCGAGCGACCTCGGCGAAGAAGCGGTACCGCAGTTCCCGTGCGGCCATCTCGATGCTGATTCCCTTCGTCCGTGCATAATCTTCCGTGTCGAAAGCGGCTGTGTGACAGGCGATTCCCTTGTCCATGGCCCAGGATCTGACCAAGGAGGCGTCCGCTTCGCTGTCTTCCCCGCGGAGCCGGAAGTTGCAGTGGGCGATTCCGAAAGGAGTCCCGCTGCGGAGGAACAGACTGGCCATCGCCATCGAGTCCATCCCTCCGCTGACGCCGAGAAGGACGGAAACCGGAGCCTCCGGGGTCCCGAGGGGACCGGCAAGCTCCGGTAGAATGGCGTCGAACCTCCGTTGCATGGCCGTTACTTCTTTCCGAAGGTATAGGTGAAGCCGAACTGGAGGAATTCCTTGAACTGGATGGCACGGAAGCCGTCCGGATGGTCGGCATCGACGATGCGGATCGTATCGTCGTAGATGAGGAAGGTATTGAAGGTCATCGTCAGGTACTTGGCCATCTTCCATTCGAGGCGGTTGTCCCAGTTGACCCGGATGTTCTGCGGATTCTTCAGGTAGTTGGAGAAGAGGATGAGCTGGGTCTCGTAACTGATATTGTCATTGACTTTCAGCTTGATTTCAGTCACCACCTTGGCACCGAGTTCGAACCGGGCCGGACGGTAGTTGCTCCCATCCTTGGGGTCGAGCCCCTCTTTCCGGAGTTCCATACCGTTGGTCTTCCTCAGGGTTTCCTCCCGTACGATGACGAAACCACCGGTCAGCGGGGAAGCGTTGACCGTCAGCCATTTCTTGGGGACCCACTTGATACCGATACCGAGCTGCGAAGTGCCCGGGGAGAGGAAGCCGGATTTCAGTTTCCGGGCGTTCAGCCAGTCCTCTTTCGTCGGCTCGGTCTCGCCGTTGCTTTTCGGCGTTCCGTAGGTGTAGTTGTTGTCGAACTGGGTCTTGAAGTCGAAGTTGACGCTGTAGGTCAGGTTCTTGACGTTCGTCTTGTAGCCGTAATCGGACTTGAAGTAGATCCGGTCCAGGTTCTTCTGCACGATGGGCTTGTCGGCGGAGTAGAGGAAGCCGTAGTCCATCTGGAGACGGTTGGTCCAGGTCGTCTTGTCCTTGGCGTAATTGGCGTTCGCATCGATATAGGTTGCGAAGGTGAACTGATTGAAACCACCTTTTGCCCAGTTGGTAAGACTGGTCTGGGTAAATTTGAGGTCGGTCTTAGCCCATTTCTTCCAATGGACGGGTTTTGCGACCGCCTTCGGGGCGTCGGGGGCTGCGGTCAGGGCGGCCGCGGCTTCCGCGGCTGCGGTCTGGGGATCCTGCGCAAAGAGCGGGACGGTGGCCAGGACGGCGATGGCGAGGATAATCAGTCGTTTCATATCGGTGGGGATTCAGATTAATAGGAACGGGCGAAAAGGACCCGCTGGTGGGAAGGCTTGCCGGAATAGACGCAGGTGCCTTCCTCCATGCAGACGGCGCTGTCGACGGGGATGCACCGGATCGTCGCCTTGGTCTCTTCCTGGATCCGCTGCTCGGTTTCGGCGGTGCCGTCCCAGTGGCAGAGCAGGAAACCGCCCTTCTCGATCTCGACCTTGAACTCTTCCCAGGTGTCGACTTTCCGGATCGAAGCGTCACGGAAAGCGAGGGCCTTGTTGTAGATCGACTTCTGGATGTCGTCGAGCAGGTCGATGATCCGGTCCTCGAGTCCGTCGATCGGTTCGGTCACTTTCTCGAGGGTATCGCGGCGGTGGACTTCCACGGTTCCGTTCTGCAGGTCGCGGGGACCCATGGCCAGCCGGACCGGGACGCCCTTGAGCTCCCATTCGGCGAACTTGAAGCCCGGACGCAGGGTGTCACGGTCATCGACCTCGACGCTGTGGCCCTTCGCCTCGAGGGATTTCTTGAGGGAATAGAGCTTGTCGAGTACGGATTCGCGCTCTTCGTCGGTCTTGTAGATAGGGACCATGACGACCTGGATCGGGGCGAGGGCGGGCGGAAGGACGAGTCCGTTGTCGTCGCCGTGGGCCATGATCAGGGCGCCCATCAAGCGGGTCGAAACACCCCAGGACGAGGCCCAGACATATTCCTGCTTGCCTTCCTTGTTGGTGAAGGTGACGTCGAAGGACTTGGCGAAGTTCTGGCCGAGGAAGTGGGACGTGCCGGCCTGGAGGGCCTTGCCGTCCTGCATCATGGCTTCGATGGTCAGGGTATCGAGGGCTCCGGCGAAACGCTCGTTCGGGCTCTTGTGGCCGACGACGACCGGAAGGGCCATCGTCTCGCGGGCGAATTTGGCGTAGACGCCGACCATCCGTTCGGCCTCTTCATAGGCTTCCTGGGAAGTGGCGTGGGCGGTATGGCCTTCCTGCCAGAGGAATTCGGCGGTCCTCAGGAAGAGGCGGGTACGCATCTCCCAGCGGACGACGTTGCACCACTGGTTGCACAGGATGGGGAGGTCCCTCCAGGACTGGATCCAGTTCTTGTAGGTGCTCCAGATGATGGTCTCGGAGGTCGGGCGGACGACCAGTTCCTCCTCCAGCTTCGCTTCGGGGTCGACGACGACGCCGGGACCGTCCGGGTTGGCCATGAGACGGTGGTGGGTCACGACGGCGCATTCCTTGGCGAATCCTTCCACGTGCTCGGCTTCGCGGCTGAGGAACGATTTCGGGATAAACAGCGGGAAATAGGCGTTTTTCACGCCGGTCTCCTTGAACATTCCGTCCAGGATCTGCTGCATCTTTTCCCAGATCGCATAGCCGTAGGGCTTGATGACCATGCAGCCGCGGACGGCGGAGCGTTCCGCCAGGTCCGCCTTCACGACCAGATTGTCATACCACTGGGAATAATTATCCTCTCTTTTTGTTACCTCTTTTGCCATATTATTGAATTTTATTGATTTTTTTCTAATTTTGCCCTAACGAAACGTTGAAATTTCGGGACGGTACGGATATTGCATTTATTGCACCAAACCGGTTTTCCGGGACAAAGATACTTATTTTTTTATCAATTATAGGAGATTCTATACATGAAAAAGAACATTGCACTCTTCCTTGCGGCGCTCATCGCACTGACTTCGTGCGGAACGGGAGCGCAGTTCTCCTCCTCGTCCCAGCAGTACAAGGACGGAATCTACTATAAGCCTGCAGTTGACAAGGTCGCGGAAGCCGCCTCCCAGGAGGAAATGGACGCCCTTGTTGCAGAGACATTGAGTTCCGAGTTGTTCCTGACGGACGGCCAGCGTGATACCATCGTCATCCCGAAGGGGAAGACGGCGTCGATTTCTTATAATAAGGACAACACCGTAACGTACAACTTCTTCGACAATGATGACCTGTACTGGAACTATTCCTGGGCCTGGTCACCCTGGTACATGAGAGGCTGGTACGGATACCGTCCCTGGTTCGATCCCTGGTATTACGATCCCTGGTTCCGCTCCTTTACGTGGGGCAATCCCTACAGCTACTGGGGTTACTGGGGCGCCTGGGGCCCCCGTTACGGCTGGTATTCCGGCTTCTGGGATCCCTGGTACTACGATCCTTTCTATTATGATCCCTGGTATTATGCCTACGGCCCTTATTACGGTTGGGGCGGCTACTACGGATACGGATACCATCACTATCACGGCTGGGGAGGTCCCCGTCACGGTCACCTCTGGCGCGGTGCGATGGATCCCGCTCACGGACCCCGTTCCGGTGTCACCCGGATCAGCAACCAGTATTCCCGCGCCGACGGTCTCGTAGGAGGCATGCCCGGCAAGACGTCCACCGCTGCCCGCACGGCATCCCGTGTGACATCGGGCGCTCCCGCCTCCCGGGCGACGACGATGACCCGCCGTCCTTCCACGACCGCCGTGTCCAGGAACTCCATCTCCTCCGTCCGGGGTGCGACTTCCCGTACCGGCAGTACCGCGACCCGTAACGTCGGCAGGGCGACGACTCCTTCGAGGGCGACCTCGGCCGTCAGTCCTTCCCGCACCGTTTCCGGATCCCGCTCTTCCCAGGGCGTTTCTTCCGGCACCGTGAACTACAGGATGCCTTCGTCCTCCTCTTCCGGAGCCGTCCGTTCCTCGAGCGGCAGCGCATCCTCTTCCCGCGGGTCCTATTCCAGCGGCTCGTCTTCCCGCTCTTCCTCCGGATCCTACCGCAGCTCCGGCTCCGGTTACTCTTCCGGTTCGAGCTCCGGCGGAAGCTACCGCAGTTCTTCTTCCGGAAGCTACTCCAGCGGCTCTTCTTCCCACAGCAGCGGTGGCGGCGGATACTCCGGCGGTGGCAGCAGCCACTCCTCGAGCAGCAGCCACTCCTCCGGCAGCAGCCATTCTTCCGGCGGCAGAAGGTAAGGAACGAAAGGGACTTCCGGTCCCTTTCCTTCTATCTGCCATATTCCAGTCATTCACGAACAACTTAACGAAAAACACGATATGAAAAAGCATGCAGCAGTCATCGCCTTCCTCTTCACGGCCGCCCTCGCGGGCGCCCAGAGCATGAACGATGCCTATCTTTTCAGCCAGAACAACTACATCGGCACGGCGCGTACCGTGGGTATGGGCAATGCCGTCACCGCCGTCGGCGGAGACATCGGCACGCTGTATTTCAACCCTGCCGGATCCGCCGTGAACAGCTATTCGCAGTTTTCCGTGACTCCCGGCCTGGTAATCACCTCCGCCGATGCGCACGGGACGCCGCTCAGCGGCCAGACCGAGCCCTATGGATTCGAGGATCCGAACATCACGGGCCATACCCGCTTCGCGGTTCCGAACTACGGTTTCGTCATGAATTTCAAGACGAACCGGAAGAGCCACGGCCTGAAAAACTGGACCTTCGGTTTCGTCGGCCATACGACCAACAATTTCCTGAACGAGGTCTATGCGAGCGGTTCGAACTACAATACGTCTTTCGCCGGTTGCATGGCAGCCCTCGCGGACGGGACCCCGTCTTCCGTGTTCGG
>JAEEGL016695554.1_pt1 | contig 15348 bp, 15 predicted proteins | sample 9134231 | NCBI WGS metagenome assembly JAEEGL01 (sample SAMN16246548, study PRJNA631951) | gut metagenome | biome: gut microbiome; feature: rumen; material: fiber-attached | host: Bos | place: Iran: Karaj | collected 2018-10 | reverse complement strand
GAAAGTAAGTGTATCAATATTATCAAGTAGCATTTCAGCACAAGATATAGTTAAAAAATTAGATGGTACTGAAGCAGATTTTATACATGTTGATATTATGGATGGAAAGTTTGTTGAAAATAAAACATGGACTTTTTCTGAAATGAAGAAAATAACAAGTTATTCAAGATTACCATTAGATGTTCATTTAATGGTAGAAAATCCTAAAAAATATATAGAAGATTATGCTATGTTAAATACAGATACTATTACATTTCATTATGAAGCAGTTAAAGATATTAATAGTATGATTGAATATGTTAAAAATTATGGTTTAAAAGTTGGTCTTGCTATTAATCCAGATACTCCTGCTAATGTTTTATTTCCATATTTAAATGATATAGATGAAATAATAGTGATGAGTGTATGGCCCGGGAAAAGTGGTCAATCATTTATATATGAATCTCTTGATAAAATAAGAGAATTAAGATATAAAATTGATGAAATAGGGGCTAAATGTGTTATTAATGTAGATGGTGGAGTAAATGATGAAACTGGTCCTCTTTGCAAAGAAGCTGGAGTTGATATGGTAGTATCAGCATCATTTATTCATAAAGATATTAAAAATAATATAAAAATATTAAAGAATATGTAAGGGTGATATAGGTGTCTTTAAAATCATTATTTAAACCTAGAAATAGAGATGATTTTTATGAGCGTTATGATGAAGACGCTAGTTTTAAGATGCCTATAGAAGACATATTTGAAGGTATTAAATCTGGTAATATAACTAGAATTAAACCAAATCATTATCTAACAGTAGATGATTTCTTAGAAACAGATGAAAATGGTGTTTCATTACTTGAATATGTATATAAGTATAAAGTTGATATAGATACTACAATTGAAAGTAAAATATTTAATGATATTAGAATAATAGAAGAGTGTGTTAAACATAAAAATACATTATTAAAACTAATTATAAGAGATCATTTTAATTCATATGTATTATCTGTTAATATAAATAATAATATTCTTTTTACAACATTAAGTAATGGTTTATCTTTAATGGAATTTTTAATAAAGAATAATATAATCGGTTTATATGTACTAAATGGAATAAATGATATACGTGTATATGAACTATTAAAGAAATATGGTAGATATGATGCAATTGAATATTTAAATGAAGAATTATTATTTAGTCCATATGGTAGATATAATACTTTATTTGAATATTTATTAAATCAAAATAGAGTTACTCCTGATATGATTTATCATTTTATGAGTCATACAGAAGCATGTGAGTTATGTAAAAAATATAATAAAATATATTTGTTAAAACATGCTAGATCAAATTTTCTTTTATTTGAATTTTCTAATGGATTAACTGTATTAGATTATTTGATAAAAGGTAATAATGCAGATAAAAATACTTTTTATATGTTAGGATCAAAAGAAGAGAAAAAAATAGTTTATGCTATTATTAAAAATAAAGCATATAGATACTTAGTTTATTATCCTAGGGTATTATTTAATAAAACTTTAGATAATCCTGAAAAAACATATTTAGATTTATTACTTGAAAATTATAATAAGAGTATGGATATGTATTTAGCTGATATTAATATAAATGTTTTACCATTAGAAGAAAGAGCAAAATTATATCTAAAATGTGCAGATTATGAAGTAAATGCGTTTTTACCTTATTTAACAATAGATATGTTACTTCTTAAAACTAATAATGTTAGTTTTTTAGAAACTTTATTAAATCAAGGTAGAATTGAAACAATAATGAATGTACTATCTCCAGAAGTTTGTAGAAATCCAGATATAGCATCTATGTTAAAACTACATGGAGTAAGTATTCCAAATGCTAAAGTACCTACAGATGGTTTAGATGAATCATATAATAGAAAAGAAGATTTTTTAAAAATCAAAGTATCAAAAGAAGTAGAAAATAAATTAGATAAACTTAAAAAACTTTTTGAAATGGAAGATACAAGTACTGAAGAAGAAATAAATACTTTAATGGCATCTTATAGATATTTAGCATCTAAAAATTATAAATATTTAGATGCAGAATTAGATATGTTAATTTCTTATAAACAAAGACATAAAGGATTTGTAATTGTAAGAACAGATGCAAAACCATTTTTTAGTGCAATGGGACAAAGTATAAATATTTTTAATTCAGAAATATGTGTATTAAATCATGAACTTGGACATGCTCTTCATTATATTGGGGCAGCAAGTAAGTCACCTCAAAATTTAGATAGTGTTTTATCAAAAATAAGAAGTGATGATAGTGTTTTAGATAAAATAAAATCATTTGCAAAAGAAATGGATCAACTCGAAAAAGATACTAGAAGAGAAGCAGAATTAATATATAGAAAAAGATATAAAAATTACTTTGATGGTAATAGAAGAAAATTAATTGATAAAATGGTATCTTCAGAAAGTGATAAATTAATTAGAAGATTTGAAGAAATTGGATATAGTGCTAAAGATATTAGAAATGCTGTTAGAACTTTATATGATATAAGTGAAGAAGAATATATTAAAAGATTTGAGGAATCTAAAATAAAATCTATATCACATAGTCTTTTAGTTGAAAGATATGATGCTTATCAAGCAATTTGTGATATATTAGATGCTATATATTTTGGAAAACTAAGAGATAAAACATATAAAACATCTAAAGGTGAAATAATAAGTGTTCCTTTTGGACATGGAATAAATTATTATAATCAAGATAATAGTGTATTTGAAGAAATGGTTGCTGATTACTCAGAAATAATTAAATCAGAAAAATCAGTTGAATCAATTCATTATTTAAGATATGTTGTCGGAGATGAATTAGTTGATTTATTAGCTAGATTTTATGAAGAAAGAGTACTACATATAGAACCAACATTATCATCAAAGGAGGTAAAATCTCATGGAAGATAAAAAAGAAGAATTATATATTTTATTAGAAGCATCTTATGTTAAAAGAGAAAGAGAAAAAGATGAATTAAATTTTAATGAAGATGATATTTTTCCTCATGATTGGTATGGAATAAAAGATTATAAAACTAAGATTGATATATTATTAGAGTCAATTAATAATAATCAATTAATTAAAGATACACCAATGTATTTAAAACTAAAAAAATAATACTAGAATCTAGTATTATTTTTTTATAAAAAAGAAGTGTTTTTTAATAACTTGCCTAATTATATATTAGGAGGGTTAAATGAATAAAAGAGTTATAGTTAGACAGAATGGATATAAAGATTGTGGACCTGCATGTTTATTATCTATTATGAGATATTATAACTATGATATTTCTTTAGATGAGCTTTCTTATACATTAAGAGTTAATGATGAAGGAACAAATGCATATAATATTATAGAGGGAGCTAAGAATTTTGGGTTTGATGGTTATGGAATACATTATACTTATGAAGAAATAGTAAAAGGTAATATATGTTTTCCAATAATATGTCATGTTTTAAAAGATAATATGTTTCATTTTATAGTAGTATACGGTATTAAAAAGAATAGTTTAATTGTTATGGATCCATCTTCTGATATAAATAAAATATCAAAAGAACAATTTAAAAATATATATCTTTCATCATCATTAATTATTTATCCAACAAAGAAATTTAATAAAATAAATAAACATAAAGACCTATATAGTTTTATATTAGATTATATATTACTAGAAAAAAATATATTTATTAAATCATCTATAATATCTTTTATTGTTATAACTATTAATATTTTATTAAATTATTATATTTTAATATATTTAGATATAGTTTTACCCAATTTTAAATATTCATTGTTATTAATAATTTCATTTGTCTTTAGTATATTTTTAATATTAAAAAGTGTTTTAACATATATCAAAAATAACTATATCTTAAAATTAGAAAAAAATATAATGATTAATATAAATAAAGATATTATAACTAAGTTATTTAATCTTCCATATCAGTTCTTCAAAAATAAATCTACTGGAGAAGTTATAAACAGAATAAATGATATTAAATTATTAAATGAAGTTTTAATAGAAATAATATCAAATATTCTATCTAATATATTATTAATTATAATGAGTATGATATTTTTAATAGTTTTAAATATTAAGTTATTTTTAATAAATTTAGTTGCTATTATAATTTATTTTTTAATAGTTATTATTTATAAAGATAAGTTTATTAAAAAAACAGAAGATATATTAGATAGAGAAGCTAATTATAATAAAATATTAAATGAATCTATATATGGATATGAAAGTAATAAGAATATTAATATGATTAATTATTCTATAGAAAAAATAAAGAATAATTATAATATATTTATAAATAAAAATATTTCTTATGGTAAAACCATTAATAATCAATTATTAATAAAAGATATTAATATAAATATTTTTTATTTTATAACAGTTATTTTATCTATTATTTATATTCATAATAATATTATTAGTATAGGAGAGTTTTATGTTTTTAATATGATTCTTGTGTATTTTCAAGAACCATTAAAAAATATATTAGATTTATATCCAAATATCAATTACATTAAGAATATTTATAATAGAATAAGTGATTTATTAAAGATAAGTAATAAAGATGAAATAGAAAGTATAAATATGTTTAAAGGAGATATTAATTTTGATAATGTTAGTTATTCATATGATGGGATTAATAATGTTATAGATAATGTTTCTTTTAATATAGAATATGGTAATAAATATTTAATATATGGAAATAGTGGTAATGGAAAAAGTACTATTATTAAACTATTACTTAAATATTTAGATGATTATAAAGGTGAAATATATATAGGTAATATTAATTTAAAAGATATATCTTCAAAAATTATTTTAGATAATATTACATATGTATCACAACATAGTTATGTATATAATGATACATTAAAGAATAATATAGTTTTAGATAGAATTATTAGTAGTGATAAATATGAACAAATTATTAAAATATGTAATTTAGAAAAATTAAGAAATAGTAAGAAACTTAGAAATAATTTCTTAATTGAAGATAATGGTTTTAATATATCGGGGGGAGAAAGACAGAAAATAGTTTTAGCGAGAAGTTTATTAAAAAATAGTAATTATATAATATTAGATGAAGTTTTAAGTGAAGTAGGTATTGATGAAGAAAAAGAAATAATCAATAGAATATTTTGTATGTTTAAAGATAAGACTATTATTTATATATCACATAAAAAAGAAATAATAGATATATTTGATTTGAAATACAAATTAGAAAGGAGAAAGGTCAATGATTGATAAAAATGAACTTATTAGTATTAAAGGTGGTGTATCTAAATACTTTTATGGAATAGGTGTAGGAGCATTAGTATCTTTTATAGTAGGCCTAATAGATGGTTATATGAGGCCTTTAGCTTGTAGGAAATGATTGATAAAAATGAGTTGATTGAAATTAAGGGAGGAACTTCTACAACTATAATAAATACTATTGTAAAAGTAGTAACTACAGCTATTGAAATAGGTAGAACAGTAGGAACAATTATAAGAAGGAAAATAAGCGGAAATAAGTGTTAGTGAAAGAGATGTTTATCATCTCTTTTATTTATGTTATAATTTTCTTGGAGGGTTACTTTTTATGAAAAGAAAATACAATTGTGGCGAAATGCTATTAATGTTAAGAGAAGAATATAAGGAATGTGAAAAATTATTAGAAGAATTAAAAAAATATGTAAGTGTTCCATCTGATAGTATTAATTATAATTTTTATGGAGTTCTTGCAGATAAAGATAGATTAATTGAAAAAAATTTAATTCGTTTAAATGTAATAAAAAGATATTTTTATTTATTAAGAAAAATAGGAAGTGCTTTTTGTTATCATTCACATGGAGCTACATTTAATGTTGATAAAAATGATGAAGGTTTATACGATCTTAATTATTATAATAGTTTTTATCAAAAAAGTATGGATATGAGTGAAGCTGGTAAATCATTTTATACTCCTAATGTTCAAATAACTGATCCAGTTAAATTTTCAGAAATAATGGATAAAGTATTATCAACTGAGTTAATGAAAGCACCAGGAGGACACTTTAGTAATGGTAAAAATACAATCGATTTATATTTTGATAATGCATATATAAGTACAGATCCTAGAGTTTCATGGGTTAGTCCTAGCTATAGAACTACAGTATTAGATGATTCATTTATTTCATGGTTTGGAAGAAGCGATATTATTGGAGTAGATGCAGATAAACTTAATAGTCCATATTTAATAAATGAAATGCTATCATCAGAAATATCATCTGATATGATATCTCCAGAATGGTTAAGTATTTTTGAAAAACATGAAGATGAATTAGGACAAGAAGTATTATTTGATATAGATAGAAGAGCAACATCAAAATATAATGAATTACAAGTAGCTAATATTTGTAAAACAAATGATGGTAGTGTTGTTAAATTAGTAAGAAAAAAGTAGGGTGATATTAATGTTTGATACACATTATGATCTATTAACAAAATTATATATTTGTTATAAAAGAAATGATTTTAGTTATGTAGAAAATTGGGTTAAAAATTATAACTTTGATAACGTTACAGGTTTAATAGCTAATTTATGTTTCATGAGCGAAAAAGAAATGATAGAAGAATATGATAAAGACTATTATAAAGATGGAGATAGTGTTATAGACATATTTAGAATATCAACAGAACTATTAAGAAAATATGTACCAAGTGATGTAAAAGTATTCACATCTATTGAAGGATGTGATTACTTAGAAGATGAAAATGATCTAGTTGCTTTAAAAGAATTAGGTTTAGATGCTATAGTACCTGTGTGGAATTGTCAAAATAAGTTTGGTTCAGGTAATAGAAGTGATACAGGACTTACTCCTCTTGGAGAAAGATTAATATCTAAAGCAGTTGAACTAGGTATAGGAATAGATTTATCTCATGCTAATGAAAAAACATTTTGGGATATTATTAACTATATAAAGAGTAATAATTTAAATGCTAAAATATATGCTTCACACTCTAATTCAAAAAGCTTATGTGATGTAAAACGTAATCTAACAGATGAACAAATAAAAGCAATAGGTGAGTTAGGTGGCTTTGTAGGAGTAATGAGTAATAGTGGTTTTGTAGATTATAAAGGATATGGCAAAAGAGAAGAAAAACTAGGTACTCCTGAATATGAAGAATATATTAAATTTTTAAAAGAAAAATATATAGAACATATTAGATATATACATAATCTAACTGGTAATATAGAAAGTGTATGCGTTAGTACTGATGATATGGGATTTTGTGAATTAGATGATTATAAAGAATGTCCAATATTTGAATATAAAACTATTGCAAAAGAAATTAGAACATTACTAAGTAAATATTATAGTGATGAAGAAATAAATAAAATTATGTATGATAATGCAGTAAATCTATTAAACAAAAATAGTGAAATGAAAAGAACAATATAAAAGAGATGATTAATCATCTCTTTTTTTATCAAAATCCATTAATATTTCATGAATTATTTCTTCTTGATTACCAACATCTAATTCTTCAATTCTATCAACTCTACATTTTTCACAAGTAACAATAGAATTCATTTTATCTAAAGCATCATCTAAATTATCATTTACAATAACATAATTATATTTAGATACTTCATTTATTTCTTTATATGCAGTTTTAAATCTTTCTATAACTTGTTCTTTAGTTTCTGTTTTTCTATTTACAAGTCTTTCTTTTAATACTTTCATTGATGGAGGCATTACAAATATAAATACAGCATCTTTTCTTTTTTCATTAACTTTTCTAGCACCTTCAATATCAATTTCTAATATAACATCAGTACCTTTATTAAGATTTTTATCTACAAAATCTACTGGGGTACCATAGTATTTATCAGTATATACCATAGCATATTCTAGATATTTGTCCTTTTTAATGTTTTCTTTAAACTTATCAGGTGTTATAAAATTATAATCAACACCATCTTTTTCTTCACCTCTAGGACTTCTAGTAGTATCAGATATAGATAATATAATATTATCCCTTTTTTTAAGTAGCATCTGGACTAGGGTAGATTTACCACATCCAGATGGACCAGATATTACAATTAATAAACCATTTTCTTTTCTTTTAATCATATTTATACCTCTAATTTAATATTAATATAATTAAATAATTAAATCAAACGATATTGAATACTTTCATTAAAAAGAATATAATTATTATGGTGATTATATATGGAAAATAAACAAGTAGTAAACAAAAAAGAAATAGTAAAAAAATTATTAAAACAAGAGATAAGTGCTGATGATGAATCTGATTTAATTGAAATGTTAATAGATAGACCTATTACAATAGATGTGGATAAAACTGAAGATAAATCTCTTACAAGAGGAGAAAAACTAGCAGACAAATTATCAGAAGTAGCTGGTTCATGGGGCTTTATAATTGGATTTACAGCATTTATATTAGGATGGATAGTAATTAATTTAGTAATTATGAAAAGAGCTATGGATCCATATCCATTTATTTTGTTAAATCTAATGCTTTCATGTTTAGCATCATTACAAGCTCCTATTATAATGATGAGCCAAAATAGACAAGCTAAGAAAGATAGTATTAGAAACCAAAATGACTATCAAGTAGACTTAAAAAGTGAATTAATCTTAGAAAAATTACATGATGAAGTACAAGAATGTTTAAAAACTCAAAGACAAATATTAAGATTACTACAACAAGATGAAGAAGAAAATAAAGATAAATAACACTTTACAGTGTTATTTTTATTTGTATCAAAAATGTAACATAGCGTGTAAACTCAAGTATCACATTTGATACAAAACATTTGATTTTCCCTTAAAATCGTGGTATTATACATACGCGTAAGGGGAGAAATGACATGAAAAAAGAAGATCTAATAAGATTAAAAAGACAAATTTTAGAATTAAATGATGAAGAAAAGAAAGAGAGAGACATATATCTACAAGGTTTAGCAGATGGTACATTAGCTGGTCCAGCTGTTGGATATGCTAGTATTGATAAACCTCAATTAAGAATATTTGATATAGAGGAAACTCATAAAATTAAAAATACAAAAACAGTTTATCAAGACATTTTAGATAGAAATAAAGATAATATGTCTTCTGTTGCTATTATGTATTTTAGAAATAGTATTACATATAGAAAAATGTTTGAAAATATTGATAAAACAGCACAAGCTTTTTCAAACTTTGGTGTTAAGCCAGGAGATTTTGTAACAGTTTGTTGCGCAGGTATTCCAGAAATGATTTATTCATTCTATGGTTTATCTAAAATTGGTGCAGTATTAAATCTAATGCCATATTATTTTGACAAAAAAGACATGATTGATAGAATCAATGATTGTAAGAGTGAAACAGTTGTTGTAATGGATAAATTTTATAATGAGGTTAAAGATAGTATTAATAATTCTTGCATTAAGAATATAATAATAGTTCCAACATTAAATTCAACACCATTAAAATATTTAAAGCGTTGTAAGAAAATTGAAGGCGATAATATTATTTATTGGAATGATTTTATTAAAAAATATAATTATGGTGAACCAGTAGAAGCATTTGAATATCAAGAAAATTATCCATTATGTATGGTATATTCTTCTGGAACAACAGGTTCTTCTAAATCAATATTATTATCTAATGATAGTTTTCAAAACTCTGTATTATCATATAAAGCAAATACATATAAGTTTAGCCCAGGACAAAGAAGCTATCAAATTATACCTCCATGGTATTCTACAGGCCTAAATACTTGTATTCATTTACCATTACATGAAGGCATTACAGTTTTCCAAGATCCAAGATTCGATAGAAAAACATTTGTTGATAATGTTATTAAATATAAATTAGACTATACAATAGCTCCAACTAGTATGTATGAAGGATTTTTAGATGATAAAATAACAAGATTTAGAAAAATAAAAGAATTGAAATATCCTTTTGAAGGTGGAGAAGCATTAAATCCAGAAGTTAAGAAAAACATAGAGAAAAAGTTAAAAGCAATGGGTTGTGATTCTAGTTTATTATGTGGATATGGTCAATGTGAATGTGGTGCACAAGTTACAATACAACATCTAGTTGTTGATCATCCGGATTATTCAGTTGGTTTGCCTTTACCTAATGTTACAGTTGCTATATTTGACGATGATAATAATGAATTGCCATATAATACAAGAGGAAATGTATATGTTAATACTCCTTGCGGAATGCTAGGATACTACGATAATGATGAAGCAAACAAAGAATATTTCTATATAGATGAATTTGGTATTAAATGGAGTAAGACTGGTGATATAGGATATATTATGCCTCAAGGTGATTTAGCTGTTGAAGGTAGAGCTAGTGATTATTCAATTGTTAATGGTTCAAAAGTATTTAATTTTGACGTAGAAAATATTGTAAGAAAAGAAATTAAAGAAATTAATAACTGTGATGTACTACAAATGTGTGGAGACATTAATGGTGAACTTGCATTACATATAATCTTTAATAAAGATATTCAATACTCTGATGAGGAACTATTAAATTTCTTTAAAAATATTCAAGAAATTATTTATAGAGATACTAACAATATTAATATGGTTCCAAGTTATTTCAAAGTTAGAGAGAATTTTCCACATAAACCATCTGGAAAAAGAAATATTGAAGAATTAAAGGGTGAAACAGAAGGATTTGTATATTTAGATAAAAATGATATTTTATCTAGCAATTATAAGCGTGTATTAAGTCCAAAACAATAGTTTTAAAAATATTTACTTTAATTTTGTTATGTGATATACTTTTTATGAAAATAGGATGAAATAGGTGATAAAGTATGATAACAACAACAGTAACATACGCAATAGTATTAAGTATTGTATATGTCTTTAGTTTGTATATTGTTTTTAAATTAAAAACAAAAATAAAAAACGAAGAAACAAAAATATATGAGTTAATATTAATTGTTAATTTCTTGGGATTGTTATTTCATTTAGGCTGTGAGTATGTATCTTATAGATATAATGCTTTACCTGAATGGATTTCTATTCCAGTGTTGAAGTTATACCTATTTCATTTTTTTGTGTTCGCAACATTATTTTTGAAATATACATTATTAATAGTTTATGATAAAGAAAAAATTAATAATAAAACTTTTAATATATTACATATTATTTCTTTGATAGTAGTACTTATAATTGTTGCTATTATTCCAAATGAATTATATCAAGATTACGATAATCTTGTCTTCTATACACATGGATTTGATGTTAAATTAGTATATATTTTACTAGGAATAATTGAAACAGTAATATTTATGGTGTGTATCTCAAATATTAATAAAATTGATAAAAAGAAAGCAATTCCAATTTGGATATTTATTATAACAAGTATTATTATTACTATTATTCAAAGTCTTCATCCAGATATAGTGTTATGTGAATGCGTAAACTCATTTACTTGCTTACTTATGTTTTTCACAATTGAAAACCCTGATGCTAAGATTGCTGAATTGGAAGCACAAGCAAAAGAAAATGCTATTATGGCAAGCAGAGCTAAATCTGAATTCTTAAGTAGTATGTCACATGAACTTAGAACACCTCTTAATGCAATTGTTGGTTTAAGTGAAGATGTTGAATCATTTAAGGATAAAGTTCCTATTGATGTTCAAGAAGATAGTGTTGATATTATTAATGCTTCTAATACTTTACTTGAATTAATAGGTGGTATCTTAGATTTAAGTAAAATTGAAAGTGGAAAATTAGAAATAGTTGAAAGTGATTATGATCCTAAGGAAGAAATAGAATCACTTGTTAAAATACAAAGGACTAAGGTTGCTGAAAAACCTTTAGATTTTAATACTACAATTGATCCTAACTTACCTGATGTATTATATGGTGATAGATTAAGAATTAAACAAATTCTTAACAATTTAATTAGTAATGCTATTAAGTATACTGAAAAGGGTCATATTGATTTTAGTGTTACATGGGATAAAGCATCTAACTCATTAGTTATTAAAGTAGCTGATACTGGACGTGGTATTAAACCTGAAGATATGGATAAATTATTTGCTAAGTTTGAAAGATTACAAGTTGAAAAAGTATCTTCTGTACAAGGTACTGGACTTGGTTTATCTATTACAAAAGATTTAATTGAATTAATGGGTGGAACTATTACTGTTGATAGTGAATATGGAAAAGGTAGTACATTTAATGTAATTATTCCTCAAAAAATAGGTAGTAGGGAAGCTTTAGATAAAGCTAAAGAAGAACAAGAAAATAGTGTACCAAAGAATTTAAATTATGCTGGTAAGAATATTCTTATTGTTGATGATAATCCACTAAATATTAAAGTTCTTAGAAAAGCTATTAAGGCATATAACTTTATTATTGATGAAGGTACTAATGGACAAGAGGCTATTAATAAAATTAAGTCTGGTAATAAATATGATATTATTATGATGGATATATTAATGCCTATAATGGGTGGTGCTGAAGCAATAGCTAATTTAAAACAAATAACTGGATTTAATACTCCTGTTGTTGCCTTAACTGCTGATGCTATGACTGGTGCTAAAGAAAAATATATGGGCATGGGATTCAATGATTATTTAGCTAAACCGTTCTCAAGAGATATGATTGCTAAAAAGTTATATGAAATATTAGGAGAAGGAGATCCAGATGCAAAACCTATTGTTGCTCCTGCTTTAGAAGAAACAATTAAACCTAATGATACTAGTGTTGCTAACAATACTCTTCAAGAGCAACAAATTATGATGACTATGGGTACTCCTCAACCAACTGTTCAACCTCAACAAGTAGTTTATGCACAACCTGTGTATACTCAACCTGTTTATGCACAACCTATGTATGGACAAGGTCAACCACAACAAGTGGTATATACTCAACCTGTTTATGCACAACCTGTGTATCAACAACCAGTTATGTCTCAACAACCTCCAGTAGAACAACCTAAGAATGATGATGGAGTCCTATAATGGCAATATTTAATAAAAGTGATGAAATTAGTGAAGAACTATTAAAAAAGAGTATGGATGCTTCTAAGAATGCTCAAGAAATAGTAATTGATAATTCTGAAGAAGTATCTGCTACTGATAAACATAGTTTGGCATATTTAAAAGCAAATGGAATAGATGGTGAATCTTCAATAGATATTCTAGGTGATAAAGAAATGTTTGAAACTAGACTTAGAGATTTTGTAAGTTTAGCTAAATCTAAATATGGTAGTTTAATGGATTGTAAAGCTAATATGAATATGGATAAATATTCTGAAGAATCAGCTATTTTAAAAAAAGAGGCTAATTATTTAGGAATTAAAGAGTTATTTATAATGGCTAAGGCACATGAACAGAAAGCTAAAGCTGGTGATACTAATTATGTTATTGAGAACTTCAAAACTTATGAAGATGAAATAATGAGAATAATTAGAACAGTTGAAGAATATATTAATTAACACAGTTTATACTGTGTTTTTTATTTGGAAAAGTGTTTTAAAGTATTTTCTCTTATTATATATTAGGAGGTTGTTTTAAATTGAAAATAATATATAAATGTAGTAAAATATTTATAGAAGGAAAAGGGTTATTATGCGAAAAGCTGTTATAGATATAATAAATATGTCTTGGCCTACAATTGTTATAGTAATTTGTATATTAACAATTATGAGGTTAGCTATGCTTTTTAAAGGTGAAAGAAAAAAGTTTATTTTTCATGAGGAAATCTTTAATTTGTTATTTGTTATATACTTAATGGTTTTGTTTAGATTAGTAACTAGTCAAGATTTACCTGGAGGAGGTACTAATTTTACTCCTTTTCATGAAATATTAAGATATAAATATGGAACTACTGGTTTTTATAAACAAGTATTTGGAAATATCTTATTATTTATACCACTTGGTTATTTCATAACTAAGTATTGTAGAATTAAAAGATTTGGTGGAATATTTTTAACTTCATTATTATCAAGTTTATCTATTGAAGTAGTACAACATTTTATAGGTAGAAGTTTTGATATAGATGATGTTATATTAAATGTTGTTGGTGGAGTAGTTGGTTTTTTAATATATATAGCACTTGATGCTATTGAAGATCATTTACCAAATTTTATGAGAAAGCATTGGTTTTATGATTTGTTAACTATACTTTTATTAGCAGCAGGAATAATATTCTTAATTAAAATACTATAGGGGATAATATGAAAGATTATATTTTTAATACAACTAAAGAAAAAATTGATATAGAAGAATTAGATAAAGTTATTACTTTTGCTTGTAAGCATCTAAATATTAAGAATCCTTTATTAAATATAGTTATTGTTGATAATAAAAAAATTAGGGAAATAAATAAAGAATATAGAAATAAAGATGCTGTTACAGATGTAATATCTTTTGCATTTGAAGAAGTTAATGATGTAGATTATAAGGATGTAAGATTTTTAGGTGAAATATATATTTCTTATGAGAGATGTGTAGAACAAGCTTCTGATTATGGACATAGTGTTAGAAGAGAGTTTTGTTATTTAGCAGTACATGGATTACTTCATTTACTTGGATATGATCATATGACTGAAGAAGATAAAAAAGTGATGAGAGCTCTTGAGGAGGAAATATTAAATGAATATGATATCACGAGAGGATAGAAAAAAAGAAAAAGGTTTAAAGAAGTTTTTTAATAGTTTTACATATCCTATAAAAGGACTTCGATATGCATATAGAAATGAACAAAATTTAGCAGTAGATGTTGGTATTGCTCTTATTGTAGTAATAGCAGGTTTTATATTTAAAGTTTCTGTTACTGAATGGGCTTTACTTGCATTAACTATAGGTCTAGTAATTTCTTGCGAATTAATTAATACAGCAATTGAAGCAGTAGTTGATTTAGTTACTGAAGAATATCATCCACTTGCTAAGGTTGCTAAAGATACAAGTGCTGCTGCAGTATTTATTTTTGCTATTGTTGCAGTAGTAGTAGGAATTATAATATTTGGACCAAAATTATTTGCTATATTATTTTAGGAGGATAAATGAAAGATAAATTATTAAAATTATTAGAGAATAGTTATGCACCATATTCACATATGAATTTTGCATGTATAGTTGAAACTAAAAATGGTAATTTTTATGAAGGTGTTAATATTGAAAATGCTAGTTATGGAGCAACAGTATGTGCTGAACGTAATGCAATATTTAATGCTGTTTCACATGGAGAAAGAGAGTTTAAGACATTATATTTAATGACTAGTAGTGATGAAATATGTTATCCATGTAATTTATGTAAACAAGTATTTTTAGAATTCTTTGATAAAGATGT